>OASZ01000014.1_pt1 | contig 288701 bp, 224 predicted proteins | sample 1501241 | NCBI WGS metagenome assembly OASZ01 (sample SAMEA2579926, study PRJEB22360) | human gut metagenome | biome: human gut; feature: human-associated habitat; material: faeces | place: Denmark | collected 2008/2010 | reverse complement strand
ATGTTAAAACTTTAAGTTTTTTTTTGGGGGGGGGGTTTAGCCTCTATCAAACTAATAGCAAAACCTCCACTACGGGCCAAGTCAGTGGAAATCTTCGTCTTATAAGTCACCAGACCTTTTTTAATCTGATAAGAAGTCGGATTTTTTTCATAATCCGCATCTTTACCATCGGCATATAAAGTAGCTACATATTGCTTTCCCGGTTCCAGGAAATCAAGTACAAACGTAGATGTGCGTGCATTTTCACCAGTAATTCCTCCAACGAACCAATTATTGGTGTTTTTAGCTTTACGGGCCACAGTGATGTACTCTCCCGGTTCCGCTTCAATATACTTACTTTCATCCCAGTCTACTGCTACATCTTTAATAAACTGAAAGGCATCCATATAGCGTTCATAACTCTCCGGAAGATCGGCAGCCATCTGTAATGGGCTATAAAGAGTGACATACAAAGCCAACTGTTTGGCCAAAGTAGTATGTACAAAACTATGCTCACCACTCAGGAAAGAGAGTTGAGTATCGAAAATACCCGGAGTATAATCCATCGGACCACCTATCAGACGCGTAAATGGAAGCAACGTAGTATGGAAAGGCTTATTGCCTCCGAAGGCTTCATATTCTGTACCACGGGCAGATTCATTACCAATCAGATTCGGATATGTACGGCACAATCCGGTAGGGCGAACAGCCTCGTGTGCATTCACCATAATTTTATGATCCGCAGCTTTCTTCACCGCATACAGATAATGATTATTCAGCCATTGACCGTAGTGGTGTTCACCACGTGGGATGATATTGCCAACATATCCACTCTTCACCGCATTGTAACCGTTATCTTCCATAAATTGATAAGCTTCATCCATATGACGTTCATAGTTACGCACAGATGCAGAAGTCTCATGATGCATCATCAGCTTCACTCCTTTACTTCTAGCATACTCATTCAACATTTTCACATCAAAATCAGGATACGGAGTAACGAAGTCGAACACATAGTCTTTTGACTTGCCGAACCAATCTTCCCAGCCTTCATTCCAGCCCTCGACCAGCACCTGATCAAAACCGTGTTCGGCAGCAAAATCAATATAACGTTTCACGTTCTCATTATTGGCACCATGACGACCATTAGGCTTAGTTTTAGTATAATCGGTTTCGCCCAACTTCACTGAATAAACATCATCCGTATAAGCCCAAGTACTCTTTCCGGTAATCATTTCCCACCATACACCTACGTATTTTACAGGCTTAATCCAGGAAGTATCCTCCAGTTTGCAAGGCTCGTTCAGATTTAATGTTAATTTAGAAGCAAGAATATCACGCGCATCATCACTAACCATAACCGTACGCCATGGAGAGTGGCAAGGAGTTTGCATATATCCTTTGGTCCCTTGGGCATCAGGAGTCAACCACGATTCGAAAACAAAATTCTTATCGTCCAGATTGAGATGCATGCAAGAATAATCCACCAAAGCAGCTTCGTGCAGATTGATATACAACCCGTCGTCTGTTTTCATCTGCAAAGCAGTCTGTACACCGGTAGGAGAAAAAGGAGTTTGAGAAGCATTGGGAGTGACAGCCGTCTTCATTAAGCCGCGTATTTCAGAAAGTTTCGACCGAGTATAATCATATTCCTGCGTATCATAATCTCCCGGTATCCAGAAAGCAGTATGATCACCGGCCATAGCAAATTGAGAATGTTCTTCTTTAATTACAAAATAATTCAGATTCTTTTGTTGTGGAAATTCGTAGCGAAATCCGAGTCCATCATTATACAGACGAAAACGAATCACCATTTTGCGATCCTGAGCTTTCTGGTCTAAAGTAATCGCAAGTTCATTATAATTATTGCGAATTTGCTTAACCTCGCCCCAAACAGGCTCCCAAGTCTCGTCAAAAGAAGAAGTTTTGGCATCAGACAACGTAAAACCGTCCATCAACCCCGGATCGTCTTTCAGTTCAAGACCCAGTTTAGAAGGTTTAATCACTTCTTTACCTTTATAAGAAAGTTCATACACAGGTTCCCCCTTCTCATTCACAGATACATTCAGTTTCAAGAGTCCGTTGGGAGAAGTAATACTTTCGGCCATTGCCACACTACTCACTAAAAGAGAGAGAAAAAAGCAAGCTAACTTAAAAGTCAGTTTTTTCATGTTCTTCATGATATGGTTCAATAAAAATTAGTAATCATGCAGCAAAGATAAGCAAGAAGCGGATTCATGTTCGATGAATAGAACCGAAACAAAGAAGAATTATCAGAAAACGTTTGCATAAACAGTTGACAGTGGTAACTTTGCCGATAAAATCAAAAAAAAGATGAAAGAGATTATTTATATATTTATCGGAGGAGGCATGGGCAGTGTAACCCGCTATCTGACACAAATCGCCGTCAACGAACGGCTTAGCCCGGCTCTCTTCCCATTTCCATGGGGAACATTTGCCGTAAATATCATAGGCAGCTTATTAATCGGTTTTTTTTATTCATTTTCGGAGCGTTTCAATCTATCTTTCGAACTGAGGCTATTTCTGACCGTTGGTTTCTGTGGCGGTTTTACCACATTCTCCACTTTGGCCAACGACAGTCTGAGTTTGCTGAAAGGAGGTTTTTATGGCATATTCACCTTTTATGTATTCATCAGCATATTGCTTGGACTTTTGGCTGTATTGGCCGGAGGATATCTTGGCGAACAATTTAAATAACAAACGAATCATATATGAAGCCAACAATCAAAAAAGTGCAACCCGTCAAAGTCGTAGCTCCGTTCCTTAACAGTCAGTCCGAAAGTCCGGTCCCACTGGATGCACTTACCGACCAAGAGAAAGTTTCCGATTTGTACTTCCTTAAGGGAACCGTACATCAAATAGCTAAACCTTATCTAAGTATTAATAATTGCACTTTCAAACAACAAATATTCAGCGAATGTCAGTTTAAATCAGCTCAACTGACAGACGTACGTTTTGAAAATTGCGATTTATCCAACGTTTCGTTTGCCGGAACTACTTTCTACCGGGTAGAATTTATATCTTGCAAATTGCTGGGAACCGGTTTCCCGGAAGCCACCCTCAATCATGTTTTAATGGATCATTGCTACGGACAATACATCAATCTCTCCATGGTAAAAATGCGAACAGCCCGTTTCAGCCATTGCAATTTCCGAAACGGCAGCCTGAATGACAGCAAACTGATGCCGGCAGCTTTTGATACTTGCGAATTGTTAGAAGCCGACTTTTCGCACACTTCACTCAAAGGTATCGACCTGAGAAACTCTAGAATAGCAGGTATTCAACTCAATATAGCCGATCTGAAAGGAGCCATAGTCAGTTCGTTACAAGCAATAGATCTGTTACCTCTACTAGGGGTCAAAATAGAAGACGATTGAACCTTTCTTCTCTTTTCTTTGTTTTATAATATAAAAGTAATGATACTGATTTATAGGGAAAGAACCCGAACGGAATACCTATTAATAGTGATTCTTCCGCTTCCCATAAGTGAGTAAATTTGCAGAGACTAAAAAACAAGAGAAACAATGAAAATAGAAAAAATTACAGGACGAGAAATTCTCGACTCAAGAGGTAACCCTACAGTAGAAGTAGACGTAGTATTGGAATCAGGCATTATGGGACGTGCATCCGTTCCATCGGGTGCATCGACCGGTGAACACGAAGCGCTTGAACTCCGCGACGGTGATAAACATCGTTATGGCGGCAAGGGTGTACAGAAAGCAGTAGAGAACGTCAATAAAGTCATTGCTCCGCATCTGATCGGTATGTCGGCCCTCGACCAAATAGGCATTGATCATGCCATGTTGGCATTGGATGGAACAAAAACAAAAGCCAAACTGGGTGCCAACGCTATTCTGGGTGTTTCGCTTGCCGTAGCTAAAGCTGCTGCCAACTATCTCGATATTCCTCTTTACAGATACATCGGAGGTACGAATACGTATGTATTGCCTGTACCAATGATGAACATCATTAATGGAGGCTCACACAGTGATGCTCCGATAGCCTTCCAGGAGTTTATGATCCGTCCGGTAGGTGCAAGTTCTTTTAAAGAAGGGTTACGCATGGGTGCCGAAGTATTCCATGCTTTGAAAAAAGTATTGAAAGACCGTGGTCTGAGTACAGCTGTTGGTGATGAAGGCGGTTTTGCTCCCAACCTGGAAGGAACAGAAGATGCACTTAACTCTATTCTTGCCGCTATCAAAGCTGCAGGCTACGAACCGGGCAAAGATGTAATGATTGGCATGGACTGCGCCTCTTCCGAATTCTATCATGACGGTATTTACGATTACACCAAATTTGAAGGTGAAAAAGGCAAAAAACGTACAGCTGACGAACAAATTGACTATTTGGAAAAACTTATCAACGAATATCCGATTGATTCCATTGAGGATGGTATGAGCGAAAATGACTGGGAAGGCTGGAAGAAATTGACTCAACGCATCGGGGATCGCTGTCAGTTGGTAGGCGACGATTTATTCGTAACTAACGTTGACTTCCTGGCAAAAGGTATTGAAAAGGGTTGCGCTAACTCTATCCTGATCAAGGTTAATCAAATCGGTTCACTGACAGAAACACTGAACGCTATTGAAATGGCACACCGCCATGGATATACAACGGTCACTTCACACCGCTCAGGCGAAACAGAAGATGCAACCATTGCAGATATTGCCGTAGCAACCAACAGCGGACAAATCAAGACCGGTTCTCTAAGTCGTTCGGACCGTATGGCAAAATACAATCAGCTACTTCGTATTGAAGAAGAGTTGGGAGACCGCGCTGTATACGGATATAAACGAATTGTAGTAAAAGGCTAAACAAAATCATGATAGCATAGCATGATAAAAGGTTAGTTATTTATAATAATTGAATGTAAATGCGAAAAGGGATGTATCATAAACAGGTTCATCCCTTTCCTTTTTCATGAACCATCAGAAGAATAAACGCAAAAAAGCACCCCGGCAGTGCCGAGATGCTTTTCCTTTTTTGAGCCTCTTGTCGGATTCGAACCAACGACCCCGAGATTACAAATCACGTGCTCTGGCCAACTGAGCTAAAGAGGCAAGTGGGTAAGCTTACTATATCGCGCCGCTACAACCAACTACCTTTGCTGCGATCAAGCCCTGGAGGATTCGAAGGGAGCTGGCCGTATAGGACTTACCCGGATGCAAAGGTAGGTATTTTTATTAAACCTGCAATAGGGGATCGGTACTTTTTTGCATGCTTTACCGGTAAACTCCTACTTTTCAGATATTTAAAATCGAAAAAAAAATGTTTTTTTTCTGACCGGATAGCTTTATTAACTTTAACAGGCATAAATTCCATACCAAACAATATTATTTGTACCTTTGTGCGCTATTTATTAATAAAATGACAGAAAGCAGAAGTAACTTACAAAAATATGCCATGCATTTTGGCACCTATATGGGAGTATACTGGATACTTAAGTTCATTCTATTCCCATTGGGATTGTCCATTCCGTTTCTTTTATTCCTGTTTTTCGGGCTTACTTTAGGAGTTCCGTTCATGGGATATTATTATGCACGTACCTATCGTGACAAAGTATGTGGCGGCTCGATCCGCTTCCTGCAAGCATGGGTATTCATCGTTTTTATGTATATGTTTGCGGCACTCCTCACGGCAGTGGCCCACTACATTTATTTCCGGTTCATCGACCATGGTTTCATTGTAAACACTTACATGGGAATGTTTGACGAACTGACCAATAAAGAAGTACCGGGAATAGAAGGATACATCAGCCAACTGAAAGAAGTGATGGAAATGATCAGTACATTGACACCGATAGACATTACTATGCAACTGCTGTCACAGAATGTGTTCTATGGCAGCATATTGGCTGTCCCCACTGCCTTGTTTGTGATGAGAAAGCCCAAATCACCGGAGGTGCAACCTCTATAGTTTGTAATATCTAATTTATAAGTAAAATGGATATATCTGTTGTCGTACCATTGTTCAATGAAGAAGAATCCATTCCGGAGCTTTTTGCCTGGATTGAAAGAGTGATGAAGGCCAATGGCTTTTCATACGAAGTTATCTTTGTAAATGATGGTAGTACCGACCGTTCTTGGGAAATTATCGAAGAGCTTCAGAAACAGTCGTCCACTGTGAAAGGGATCAAATTCCGACGAAACTACGGAAAATCCCCGGCTCTGTACTGTGGCTTTGAACGTGCCGAAGGAAATGTGGTGATCACGATGGATGCCGACCTACAGGATAGTCCCGATGAAATACCGGAATTATACCGTATGATTACTGAAGACGGATATGACCTTGTTTCAGGCTATAAACAGAAAAGATACGACCCGCTGTCGAAAACTCTACCTACCAAACTATTTAATGCCACGGCACGTAAAGTTTCAGGGATTCATAATCTGCACGACTTTAATTGCGGATTGAAAGCTTATCGCAAAGCTGTTGTAAAAAACATCGAAGTATACGGAGAGATGCATCGCTACATCCCGTATCTGGCTAAGAATGCCGGATTCCAGAAAATAGGCGAAAAGGTGGTGCACCATCAAGCACGTAAATTCGGAAAAACTAAATTTGGAGGATGGAATCGCTTCTTTAACGGATATCTCGATTTAATCTCTCTTTGGTTCCTCTCAAAGTTTGGAATTAAACCAATGCACTTTTTCGGTTTATTAGGCTCATTGATGTTTATACTGGGATTCATTTCAGTGGTTATTGTCGGAGCCAGTAAATTATATAGTATGAATCACGGTATGCCTTATCGGCTGGTAACAGATTCTCCCTATTTCTATCTGTCGTTGACTGCCATGATTATTGGAACACAACTCTTTTTGGCAGGATTTCTTGGCGAACTGATTTCACGCAACGCCCCGGAACGCAATAATTATCAGATAGAAAAAATAATATAACGAACGATTAATGAAACCTGTACGATGAAAAAATTAATAAAACTGGTACTCTTCTTGATGGTAGCCTATCCACTAACGGGTGCTATCCTTTCGGCTTGCTCGGAAGAGAGTGATTGCTCCATGACCGGACGCCCGATGGTCTACGCCAAAATGTATACCATCAATCCGGAAACCAAGGCTGTACTGAATGACACCCTCGATTCATTGAGTGTGACAGCATTCGGAACTGATTCAATAATCATCAATAACCAGAAAAAGGTACATGATATCGCTCTCCCACTACGCTATACAAGTGACTCGACTATTCTTGTGTTTCATTACACCCGGTTGTTAAGAGATACAATGGTGATCCTGCAAACCAATACTCCTTACTTTCAGTCGATGGATTGCGGATACAGTATGAAACAAAATATCATCAGTATTCATCCGATTGATTATACGGAAACCAATAAAAAGAAATATCATAGCATAGACTCTCTATATATCAAATCAAATGCAGCTAACATTAATGGAACAGAAAATCTCAAAATATTCTACCGCTACAATCGTTAGCCTGCTGTGCCTCTTATTCAGCCTTCCGCTCCAAGCACAACAGCAAAGACCCGGTGCACGTCCTGCTGTCAAGCAGAAAGCAAAAGAGGAGATAAAAGCGGATACGATTCCCTTTTACAATGGAACGTATGTCGGTGTGGACTTATTCGGATTGGGCAGTAAACTACTCGGAGGAGATTTTCTAAGTTCTGAGGTAAATGTGAGAGTAAACTTAAAAAAGAAATTTATTCCTACAGTAGAAATCGGTTTCGGACAAACAGATACCTGGAGTGATACCGGTATCCATTATAAAAGTGCCGCTCCTTATTTTCGCGTTGGGGCTGACTATAATGTTGTTAAAGAATATTTGTATGTAGGACTACGTTATGGATTTAGCAGTTTCAAGTACGACATCTCAAGTACACCTTTTTCTGACCCTATTTATGGAGGCAGTATGGCTAATCCCGGATTGATAGACGGCATTTGGGGAGGAAGCGTACCTTATCATTACAACGGACTGAAATCTAACATGCAATGGCTTGAGCTGGTGGCCGGAGTCAATGTTCAAATCTATAAAAGCTTCTATATGGGATGGACCTTACGCTTTAAATTTAAAACAGCGGGCTCGATCAGCGAACATGGAAATCCATGGTATGTACCGGGTTTTGGTGAATATGATTCCTCAAACATAGGTATCACATATACACTGATTTATAAATTACCATTTTAACGACATGACAGGATTAGAGATTTGGCTACTTGCAATTGGTTTAGCGATGGATTGCCTCGCTGTCTCTATTGCAAGTGGTATTATTTTAAGGCGTATTCAATGGCGGCCTATGCTCATCATGGCATTTTTTTTCGGACTTTTCCAGGCTATAATGCCTTTATTGGGGTGGTTAGGAGCAAGCACATTCAGCCACCTTATCGAATCGGTCGATCACTGGATTGCCTTTGCTATTCTGGCCTTTCTAGGCGGACGAATGATCAAAGAATCTTTTAAAGAAGAAGATTGCTGCCAAAGATTTAACCCTGCAAGCCTAAAAGTAGTGATAACAATGGCCGTTGCAACCAGCATTGATGCATTGGCCGTAGGAGTATCCTTTGCTTTTCTGGGTATCAAAAGCTGTTCGTCTATCCTTTACCCGGCAGGAATCATCGGATTTGTTTCTTTTTTTATGTCCCTTATAGGATTAATCTTCGGCATTCGCTTCGGATGCGGCATTGCCAGAAAACTTCGTGCTGAATTATGGGGAGGAATCATACTGATCCTTATTGGAACGAAAATATTAATCGAACACTTATTTTTTAATAATTAGCTATCAACCTCAAACAACAAAAGGCTGTGTAATCATAAACAGATTTGTTGCTTACTTACTTTTTACTTATTATGGAAAAGAAAACAAGAAAAAGCTTCATTTGGCTAGCTATCCTGCTGTTGGGAACAATTTGGATACTAGCCCAACGAAATAAACAAATACCTTACAACAGTATCAATGGGCTTGTATTCGGCACAGTATATAATATTACCTATCAATATGACGGCAATCTGAAAGCGGAGATCGATGCCGAATTAAAAAAATTCGACGGTTCACTTTCTCCATTCAATGATACATCTGTCATTACCCGTGTTAATCGTAATGAAGAAATCGTCACAGACACTTTCTTCCAAACCTGTTTTAACCGATCTATGGAGATCTCAGCCGAAACTCGCGGAGCTTTCGATATCACAGTAGCCCCATTAGCCAATGCCTGGGGATTCGGTTTCAAAAAAGGAGCCTTCCCCGACTCGATCATGATAGATAGTCTACTCCAAATCACAGGATACCAAAAAGTTAAATTGGAAAACGGCAAAGTGATCAAAGAAGACCCTCGGGTGATGCTAAGTTGTAGTGCTGTAGCCAAAGGATATTCCGTAGATGTAGTAGCCCGGTATTTGGATAGCAAAGGTATCAAAAACTATATGGTAGATATAGGTGGCGAACTGGTGGTAAAAGGGGTGAATCCCAAAGAGGAAGCATGGAGAATCGGCATAAACAAGCCTGTAGACGATTCCTTGTCGCTTAACCAAGAGATACAAACAACATTAAAACTGACCAATGTAGGTATAGCAACTTCCGGAAACTATCGCAACTTCTACTACAAAGATGGTAAGAAGTATGCCCACACCATCGACCCACGTACCGGATATCCGGTTCAACATAATATTCTTTCAGCAACCGTAGTTGCCGACGATTGTATGACTGCCGACGCATTAGCCACAGCTTTTATGGTAATGGGGCTGGATGAAGCGGAAGCTTTTACAAAATCACACCCCAACATAGGTGCTTATTTTATCTATAGTGATGAAAAAGGGGAGGTGAAAAGCTATTTTACAAAGAACATGAAGCAATATCTTGACAAATAGCGTGAATTGCTTCCCATAACCGGCCCCATGGAAGCAGATATTCAGAATGACCGGCACAGAAATTACTAAGAAAGCAAGTTGATTCCGAAGCAAGAATAACGCATTATCAATAAGCATATTATCTCTTTTTAAAGCATCTTTATCTCAGCTCGGGTACGCAGGTTCACGAACCTACATACCCGGCATGTGGTTCAAGATAAGCTCCCTACCATTTTCACTAAAGATACTAAGAAAAACAAACTGCTTTAAATGGTATAAACGGATAGGATAACAAATACATCTATCTGCATATCAAACCAAATGCTATATTTGACACCCCATACCGGCACAAACCGCCTACCTCATAAACACGAAATATACCGCTGCTATCAAGCAGACAAAAGCTGCCACATGATTCCAATGCAGTGACTCCCCTTTAAATAATAAGGTAGAAAAAACGGTAAATATAATCAGTGTGATCACCTCTTGGATAATTTTAAGTTGCATCAATGAAAACGGCCCTCCGTTTCCGCTGAACCCCAGCCGGTTGGCAGGAACCTGACAAGAATACTCAGCCAACGCAATCACCCATGAAAACAAAACCACGCCATACAAAGGCCAATTACTGATTATTTTTGTTTCCTGTAGCTTCAAATGCCCGTACCAGGCAAATGTCATAAAAATGTTGGAAACGACTAACAACGAAATAGCATAAATACCTTTCATATTTTATTCAAAATTAAAACTCCACTTCTTTGGGTAACAATTCTTCCTGTACATTTGTCATGCTCCCCCACAGACTGTACCGAGCCTCCGGATTCATCTTTTCCAATTGTCGGAGTATCCCCTTCATATCGCTACGGCTCGATTGGGATTCATAAGGACAATTTTTCACTTGTTTGCGATATCCCCGTATTTGCGCCAACTCCAACAAATCCGCTTCATGCACCAGGCACATCGGGCGAATAATGGTCATATCAAATTTGTTCATTACCAAACGTGGTGGCATTGTACTGAATGCACCCTGATAGGTAATGTTCATTAATAAAGTTTCCAAAATATCGTCCATATGGTGTCCAAGGGCTATTTTATTGCAACCCTGCTCTTTAGCAACAGTAAACAGAGCTTTCCTCCGGTTCCATGAACAGAGAAAACAAGGTGATTTACGCGTATCGGTAGAAGGGTCGAAAGAAGTCTCGTAGACAACTAAAGGAACACCATTCTTTTCAGCATGTTCACGGAGGTAGTCCCAATCACTCTGGTATGGAATATTCTTCATAACCACATGTACAGCTACCACCGAAAAACGAGGTTTGAAAATATGCGAACGTTTACCCAGCAATTCGACTAATGCCAGGGAATCTTTTCCTCCTGAAAGGCCAACAAGCACTTTGTCACCCTCTTCAATCAACCCATATTGAACCATACCTTTGTTAAAACGCTTTTCGATACGCCGAATGGTTTTCTCTTCTTCCGTAAACTGTGCCATAACTCTTTTGAAAAATCGGCTGCAAAAGTAAGAGAAAAGAATGATTTAAAGAAGAATTAACATAATAGAAGAAGAGAAAAAAGGTTTATTTCCAATTAATTTGTATTTTTGAACTTCTGAATAATAACCCAAGACCATTTATGAAGAAAAAAAATATCCTATTCTTTCTATTATGCTTTCTCCTGACAAGCCTATCGGCACAAACTTTGGAACAAGCAAGAGGCATGTATGGCAGAGGGCAATACGCTGAAGCCAAACCTGTTTTTCAAAAATATGTCAAATCGCAACCGGCAAACGGTAATTACAACCTATGGTACGGTGTGTGTTGCCTCAAAACAGGTAATGCTGCCGAGGCCCTAAAATACCTGGAGACGGCAGTAAAGAAACGCATTCCGAGCGGACAACTATATCTGGCTCAGACTTATAATGATTTATACCGCTTTCAAGATGCAGTAGATTGCTACGAAGAATACATTGCAGACTTGTCTAAACGCAAAAAACCGACAGAAGAAGCCGAGCAGCTTTTAGAAAAGGCTAAAGGAAACCTTCGCATGCTGAAAGGGGTGGAAGACGTATGTGTTATTGACAGTTTTGTAATAGACAAAGCCAATTTCCTCAAAGCTTATAAAATTAGTGAAGAATCCGGAAAGCTCTTCACTTACAATGACTATTTCAAGACGAAAGGCTATCATCCGGGAACAGTTTACGAAACAGAAATCGGAAACCGTATTTACTACAGCGAGCAGGGAGAAGAGAGTCTGAATATTCTGTCTAAAACCAAGATGCTGGACGAGTGGAGTCAGGGAAAACCACTTCCAGGAAGTATCAACGCCTCCGGAAATGCCAATTATCCGTATGTCCTGTCGGATGGAGTGACCATTTATTATGCCTCGGATGGTGATGGCTCCATGGGAGGATATGACATTTTTGTAACCCGATATAACACAAACACTGATACCTATCTGGTACCGGAAAACGTGGGTATGCCTTTCAACTCACCTTATAACGACTACATGTATGTCATTGATGAATATAATAATTTAGGATGGTTTGCTTCTGATAGGTATCAACCTGAAGATAAAGTTTGTATCTACGTATTCGTACCCAATGATTCTAAACGAACTTACAACTACGAAGCTATGGAACCGGAAAAAATGATTGAACTAGCCCAGCTCCATTCTCTAGAGAGCACTTGGAAAGACTCTAAAATAGTGGATGATGCCCGTCAACGACTTGAAGCGGTTATCAACCATAAACCGGCTGTAGAACAAAACTTTGATTTTGAATTTATCATTGATGACCACTCTACCTACCATCACTTAACGGATTTCAAGTCTCCAAAAGCCAAACAACTGTACCTGAAATATGAACAGATGGAAAAAGATTACCGCCAGCAAACCGGTAAACTGAAGAGCCAGCGTGAAGGATTCGCACGGTCTAATAAAGACGAACAAAGTAAAATGGCACCGGCTATCCGCGATCTTGAGAAGAGGGTACTTCAGATGTCAGAAGAACTGGATAAACAGGCTATTGAAGTCCGGAATGCAGAAAAACAAAACTTAAAATAACAAACTATGGATGTACTGATCATCATTGCACTGATAGCCGCCGCAGTAATACTCTTTTTAGTTGAACTGTTCGTAATTCCGGGTATCAGCCTCGCCGGTATTTCAGCTTTGGTCTGCATTATCTATGCAAACTATTATGCTTTTGCTAACCTGGGAACAGGTGCAGGGTTTATAACACTTATTATATCGGGAATTGCCTGTATCGGCTCGCTTGTCTGGTTCATGCGGTCGAAAACCTTGGATAAATTGGCATTGAAGAAAGACATAACATCCAAAATAGACCGAAGCGCTGCCGAAAAAGTAAAAGTTGGCGATACAGGTATCACGATTACCCGACTGGCTCAAATTGGCAATGCTGAAATCAATGGCAATATCATAGAGGTCAAGTCAATGGACGGATTACTGAATGAAAAAACTCCGATTGTTGTCAATCGGATCACTGATGGAATAATCTTTGTCGAAAAATTAAAATCCTAATATTCACTTAAAATCAAGCACAATTATGAATGTCGAACCTATGTATCTGACTATCTTCTTGATAGCGGGAGGTATTATCTTCCTGGTTCTTTTCTTTCATTATGTACCTTTTTTCCTATGGCTATCAGCCAAAGTATCAGGAGTTAATATCTCTTTGGTACAACTTTTTCTGATGCGTATCCGTAATGTTCCGCCATACATCATCGTACCGGGTATGATTGAAGCACATAAAGCAGGTCTGAGCAACATCACCCGTGATGAACTTGAAGCACACTATCTGGCAGGCGGACACGTAGAACGGGTAGTCCATGCATTGGTATCTGCATCGAAGGCCAATATCGAACTTCCATTCCAAATGGCTACTGCAATTGATCTTGCAGGTCGCGATGTCTTCGAAGCCGTGCAGATGTCGGTTAATCCTAAAGTTATCGACACACCACCCGTAACAGCTGTTGCGAAAGACGGTATCCAGCTGATAGCCAAAGCACGTGTGACGGTACGTGCCAATATTCGCCAATTGGTGGGTGGTGCCGGCGAAGATACAATCCTGGCACGTGTAGGTGAAGGTATCGTTTCGTCAATCGGTTCCTCTGAAAACCATAAGTCAGTACTTGAGAATCCTGATTCCATATCAAAATTAGTGCTGCGCAAAGGACTCGATGCCGGTACTGCATTTGAAATTCTCTCTATTGATATCGCTGATATTGATATAGGTAAGAATATTGGTGCTGCCCTGCAAATAGACCAGGCAAATGCCGACAAGAATATCGCGCAGGCAAAAGCGGAAGAACGCCGCGCAATGGCTGTGGCTACCGAACAAGAAATGAAAGCCAAAGCGGAAGAGGCCCGTGCTAATGTAATTCAGGCAGAAGCGGAAGTTCCAAAGGCCATGGCTGAAGCTTTCCGTAGTGGAAATCTCGGTATTATGGATTATTATAAAATGAAAAATATTCAAGCTGATACATCAATGCGTGAAAACATAGCTAAACCTATCGGTGGAGCTACCAGTAAACCGTTGAGCGATTAGAGAAAGCATTTCACCACAAACAACAGAGAGCAGTATAACCGCCGGAGAGAACAATCTCGGGAAACAAGCGGTTAATCCATGTAGTTTGTGGTGAACATATTTATTAAACTAAAACCTTTCAATAACATGAAAAAGTATTTTCCTTCCTCCGAATTAATTATCAACGAAGACGGTTCGGCATTCCATTTGCATGTAAAGCCGGAATGGTTGGCAGACAAAGTAATATTGGTAGGTGATCCCGGACGGGTGGCACTCGTAGCTTCTCACTTCGAAAATAAAGAATGTGAAGTGGAAAGCCGCGAATTTAAAACGGTTACCGGAACTTACAAAGGCAAACGGATAACTGTCGTTTCTACCGGTATCGGTTGTGACAATATCGATATCGTGGTCAATGAACTGGATGCTTTGGCAAATATCGACCTCCAGACTCGGGAAGAAAAAGAGCATCTCCGCTCTTTAGAGTTAGTTCGCATCGGTACATGCGGAGGATTGCAACCCAACACACCGGTCGGCACATTCGTCTGTTCTGAAAAGTCAATCGGCTTTGACGGACTGTTGAACTTCTATGCCGGACGCAATGCTGTTTGTGACCTTCCCTTTGAACGGGCATTTCTGAATCACATGGGCTGGTCCGGTAACATGTGTGCTCCCGCACCTTATGTTATTGATGCCAATGCAGAATTAATAGACCGTATTGCCCAAGAAGATATGGTGCGCGGTGTTACTATTGCAGCCGGTGGTTTCTTCGGACCGCAAGGACGCGAACTCCGTGTTCCCTTGGCGGACCCTAAGCAGAATGATAAAATCGAAAAGTTTGAATATAAAGGTTACAAGATAACCAACTTCGAAATGGAGAGTTCCGCCCTTGCCGGCCTCAGCAAGCTGATGGGACACAAAGCCATGACCGTTTGTATGGTTATAGCTAACCGCTTGATCAAAGAAGCGAACACAGGCTATAAGAATACCATCGATACATTAATTAAAACAGTTCTCGATCGAATCTGATGAATTTATCATTTGCCGCCATTGACTTTGAAACCGCCACAGGATACATGGAAAGTGCTTGTGCGGTAGGTATCGTTACCGTTACAGACGGAGAGATTACAGACGAATATTACAGCCTGATTCAACCACCGGAGAATGAATATTGGCGTGCAAATATGCTTGTACATGGAATAACGCCGGGAATGACAGAGTCACTCCCGGGATTTCATGCCATCTATCCCGAAGTCAAAAAGCGCTTACAAGGCAACGTAGTAGTTGCGCACAATGAACAATTCGACCGCAATGTACTGAAGAATACCATGCGGATGTACGGACTGGATTATGATGAGTTATCGCTTCCGGAACGTTGGGAATGTACCTGCCGCATCTATCGTTCTTTAGGATACAAGCCGGTCAACCTAAGCGCCTGTTGCGAACGGGAAGGCATCGAACTTAAACACCACGAAGCACTTTCCGATGCCCGGGGATGTGCAAAGCTATATCTCAATTTCCTTGAAAAATACCGTCCGCTCAGTACCCTATGGTGAAACGCTCCTGATGATGCTCCGGCTTCTCAAGCTCATCAATCATGGCAGCCGCATAATCTTCCACAGATATATGACTGTTACCTACCATATCCACAATCATCTCATCTTTCCCCAGGCGATATCTGCCTGTACGTACTCCAGGAGCCATATCTGCCGCCGGCGAAAAGAAAACCCAGTCAACCTCTTTTTCTTTCTTCAGAAAATCAAGATAAAAATCACTCAAGGCTCTCACACCAGGCAATATCTTTTCGGGAACTTCTCCCGAATCGACCAGTCGGATGCCGGGAGCAATAAACAGTGAACCGGCACCACCCACCATCAAAAAACGATTAACTCCAGCCCTTTTTACACCGTCGATAATCGTCAGATAAACCTCAATGGTTTCCTTGTATATATCGGGATTATTCCACCCCGGGTTGAAAGCACTGATCACGGCATCAGCACCTTTACAAACCTTACAGACTTCATCCAATGAAGAAACATCAGCTCTCTTCACTTCCAGATTTTCATTCTCTATCTTGATCTTTTCAGGATGACGAACTACCGCCGTCACATGGAATCCACGGTTCAAAGCTTCATTCAGAATAGCCGAACCGACGAAGCCGCTGGCCCCGATTAGTACTACTTTCTTCATAATCCAATTTATCTTTATAGTATTATTTACTACAGAACATACTATATGATAAATTGTTGCATTGAAAGACCGACTATTCCTCCCTCCTATAAATAAGTTTCGATCGTTTCTTTCAGCTTCTCCAGAGGATATGGTTTTGCAATCACTTCATTACACCCTGCTTCAAGAGCTCGCTCTCCTTCCGGACAAAAGGCATATGCTGTAATTGCTATAATCGGTATCTCTTGCGAGATAGCACGAATTTTTGCTGTTGCCTGAATACCATTCATCACCGGCATTCGGATATCCATCAAAATCAAGTCGGGCTTCTCGCGTATGAAGCTCTTCACAGCTTCTTCTCCATTAGGCACCCAAAGAATCGTATATTCTTTTTTCAGAAAGGCATTAATCTGCAGATAACTGGACTCCACATCTTCCGCAATCAGTATCTTCTTCTGCCGGTTCTCCACTCCCATATTACCCGCTGCGTTTTCTCTTTCGCCAACCACAACTTCCTGTACTTGCCTATTGGGCAAATAAAGAATGAAAGTACTCCCCTGCCCAAGCTCGGATTCCACTTCAATCCGACCGCCCAACCGCTCTACAATACTCTTACAGATAGGTAATCCCAGCCCTGTTCCTTGTACAAAATCATTCAACTTCTCAAAGCGGGTAAATATCAAAGGTAATTTCTCTTTGGAAATACCGCAGCCGGTATCTGTTACATAAAGTTTAACCCATTCTTCCTCTTTTACAAGTCCGAAAGTAATGCTACCCTCAATGGTATTTTTAATTGCATTCGACAAGAAATTGAACAATACCTGCGTCACCCGATTCCTATCTGTCGAAATCCAAATTTCCTCTGATGGACGAATCACATTCAGCTTGACTCCTTTTTTCATTTTAAGACGATGTACTTTATCCACTTCATCTACCAATCCGCTCATTTCCGTCAACTGACAATGCATTTCCGACTTACCCGACTCGATTCGTGACAAATCGAGAATATCATTAATCAGTTGTAACAGTAGATTGCTATTCTGCTGAATGATCCCTAAATACTCTTCTTTCTCCTTTTCATCCTCAGTCAAAGCTATAATTTCCGAAAAGCCCACAATGGCATTTAAAGGAGTACGTATCTCATGACTCATATTGGCCAGAAATACTGATTTCATCCGATCAGCCTCTTCTGCCCGTTGCTTGGCTTCAAGTAGCTCTTGCGAACGTCGCATCCGATCACCAATATCATGAATCAAGGCCAGCACCTTATTTCCCTCAAACGGAGCAATGCGTGCCTGAAAAAAATGTCTGCCGGCTTCGACATCCACAGGATACTCTATTTCTTTTAACTTCCCACTTTTTAGGCATTCATGAATACTGCTAATAAACAAGTCACTGACCTCAGAAGAATAAATAGATCGCCCATCTGCTCCTGTTAACACTTCCACCGGATGCAACAACTCTGTATCGGGTGCCATCAATACATCCGTAATAAAAAAATTATCATCAAAAATAAATATGAACTCCGGTAGTGCTTCAATAATTTTCCGGTTTCGTTCCTCAAGCTGCCTGATCTGGACTTCTTTTTCACAACGTGAAGTGATATTGGCAGTATATGCTATAATTTTATCAGAGCCATTCTCCTTATTCTTCTTATAAGCAATAAAATTATCTTCAAGCCAAATTGTTTCTCCTTGCCTCCCTACACAACGTACCACAATTTGGGAGATTTTGGTTTCCGATTCAAGCATCCGCGCAAAAGTCGTTTGGTAAGAGATAACATCCTCCGGATGGGCAAACCGATAAAAGTCATTAATATCTCTGAATATGATTCCGGCCTCCTTCAACCCTAAAATATGGAAATATTCATCTGTGAAATTACACTCTCCTGTAGGAATGTCATATTCCCAAAATGCAATCTGATGTCCTGCCAGGACAGAAGTGATTTTCTGATAATTATCTTTCAAATTCTCAAGGTCTCCGGTATCCGGGAATGAATCCAGTGTGTGTGCCATAGCCATAAAGTTTGTCTTGCTGTACGCGAACAAAGATAAAATAATAAAGTATAACTTCTATCTGTTTGCTCTGTTTTTTACCAAGAAAGCTCTATCTTTGCTTCTCAAAATGAATTAGATAATGAATCAAGACACAATTTGCGCCATAGCAACCGCTCAAGGAGGAGCCATCGGAAGCATTCGTGTTTCCGGTCCTGAAGCTATTACCATCACCGGCCGTATTTTTACCCCGGCCAAATCCGGAAAGCTACTGAGTGAACAGAAACCTTATACGCTTACTTTCGGCCGAATTTATAACGGAGAAGAAATGATAGATGAAGTTCTTGTCAGTCTCTTCCGGGCTCCACACTCTTATACAGGGGAAGACAGCACTGAAATCACCTGTCACGGATCATCTTATATTTTACAACAAGTGATGCAACTACTGATTAAGAACGGGTGTCGCATGGCGCAACCGGGAGAATATACTCAACGAGCGTTTCTTAATGGTAAAATGGATTTAAGTCAGGCCGAAGCCGTTGCCGACCTGATTGCCTCTTCCTCTGCTGCTACCCACCGTCTTGCCTTGAGTCAAATGCGAGGTGGCTTTAGCAAAGAATTGACAACTCTACGTGAGAAACTGCTGAACTTCACTTCAATGATTGAACTGGAGCTGGACTTCAGTGAAGAAGATGTAGAGTTTGCGGACCGTTCCGCCCTACGCCGACTGGCTGACGAGATAGAAGAAGTCATTGCACGTCTGGCCAATTCGTTCAGTGTAGGGAATGTCATAAAAAATGGTATACCGGTAGCTATTATCGGAGAAACCAATGCAGGAAAATCAACTCTACTGAATGTCCTGCTGAATGAAGACAAGGCTATTGTAAGCGATATTCACGGCACTACACGGGATGTCATCGAGGATACTGTGAATATAGGTGGTATCACTTTCCGTTTTATCGATACAGCCGGTATCCGGGAGACCAGTGATACGATAGAAAGCCTGGGTATCGAACGGACTTTTCAAAAACTCGATCAGGCAGAGATTGTACTGTGGATGATTGATTCGGCTGACGCAATTTCACAGTTAACACTGCTCTCCGATAAGATTCTTCCTCGTTGTGAACACAAACAATTGATTTTAGTCTTTAATAAGGTAGAACTGATAAATGAAACTCAGAAAAACGAACTTGCCTCACAATTTTCTGAGCATATAGGTTCGGAAATAGAATCTATTTTTATTTCTGCGAAACAACGTTTGCACACGGATGAACTCCAACAGAGACTCGTAGCAGCCGCTCATTTACCAACAGTCACCCAGAATGATGTCATTGTAACAAACGTCCGCCATTACGAAGCACTAACACGTGCGCTGGATGCAATTCACCGGGTACAAGAAGGATTGGACGCAAATATCTCCGGAGATTTTCTGTCACAAGACATACGCGAATGTATTTTCCATTTATCCGATATAGCAGGGGAAGTGACAAATGATATGGTGCTGCAAAATATATTTGCGCATTTCTGCATCGGTAAATGATGGCTTGTAAACAGCCATAAGCAACCATAACCATTTAGAATAAAGTCGCTGAAATCCAGCGACTTTTATTTTTATGTCCATTCCTGTTAATTCTGACAGACTACCGATTTTCAGCATCTTTTTGTACCATAATTCTACCGCCGAACAAATAAGCGGGCTTCTCGCACTCATCATAGCGACATCTTAGGTACGATGTGAGACGCTATGAGAATGAGCGGAACCGCTATAGAAGACACAGCGTGAGACGCTGTGAGAAATTGTGAGACGCGTTGAGACGAAATCGACGAAATTAAAGGCGACCAATATATGGAGGTACAGAGAAAATGCCAGTGGTGCGGCAAACCATTTATAGCACACACGATGGTAACACGGTTTTGTAGCAAATCGTGTACAGAAAAAGCGTATAAAGACAGGAAGCGCAAGCAGAAATTGCAGGAGTACGAAGCGAGGCAAAGCGAGCAACCGATGCAGGAAGTCGGCATTGTGGGAGGCAAACCGTTCCTCTCTCCTGCCGAAGCCGCTACCCTTTTAGGCATCAGTCGTGCCACCATCTACCGACACATGGCTGCCGGTATCATTCGGGCGTTGCAACTTCGCGGGCGTACCATCATACGCAAATCCGACATTGAAAAGATGTTCGACAATGCGCCCGACTACAAGAAGCGCAGCTATGGACGGAAACAGACCGTCCTCTATTACACCACGAATGAGATTCTGGGAAAATACCAAATACAGAAGAAAACCCTGTATCGTCGCTGCAAACTATACAACATCCCAAAGGTTGAAGAAGGTAGCCGTGTATTCTACAACCGCACCCTCATAGACAAGTATTTTGCCGACCTTGCCGAAGAAATAAATCCGGACTGTTATTACACGCCGGAGCAGGTCATGGACAAGTACGGTATGAGCCGTAATGCCGTTGTCACCTTTGCCCTGCGGCACAACATTCCCCGAATCAACCGCCACCACGAGGTGTATTATTCCCGTGCCCATATAGACGCTATCAAAGAAAAGCAGGACAAGCTGAATCCCGACTATTATACATACTCGGAAATCACCGAGAAATATGGGCTTACCAAGATAAACATCAGCTATTATGTCAACAAATACGATATAACGAGGTTCAAGCAAGGAAGTCGGACTATGGTGTTGCGTTCCGAATTTGACAAGGTATATCGTGAGCACCGTGACGGTACATACACCCCCAAGAAGCGCGAAAGAAAATCCGGTCAGCAGGTACAGAAAGAACCTTTTACAATCCCCGACGGCTACTACTCGTCGGAACAGATTGCCGTCACATATCAGATGACCAAGAAAACCATTTGCAGGCTGTGCCGTGAAAACGACATCCCGAAAATCAGTCACGGAGGGTTCAACTATTACGAACAACTGGCAGTAAACCGTTTCTTCGCCAAATACAAGGCAGCTGACAATATCAAAGAATGGATTGGCGCAGAGCAGATGGAAGCAATATACGACATGAGCAAAGATGCCAGATGCTCGTTTGTACATCGCCATAAAATCCCCTCACGTGTAGTCTATGGCAAAGTCCAATACTCCAAAGACCACATCGACATTATCAAGAACGGTGGTTTCGACCAACGCGAAAAATATTACAGCGTAGCCGAAGCGATGGAAAAATATGGTTTACGTAGGGATGATGTCTATAACTATGCCCGGTATAACAATATCCGAAAGATGCACCACGGCAAATCCATGTTCCTGTTGAAAGAGGATTTTGACAAGGTGATGGCGGAAAAATCCGTCACTTGAAAAATTATTCCATTGCAGACAGGAAAATTATTCAACAATGGGCATGGTCTGCATTGAACCATTTCGTTGGTTTGCAGCAAATTATTAACAACAATATAATATAGTAGAGTATGCACGAATGTAAAACTGTAACATTGAGGACAAGACCTCTAAAGAACAAAATGTTGTCGTTCTATCTGGATTATTATCCGGGATATAGAGACAAGGAAACGATGAAAGTAATCCGTCACGAATCGCTTGGCATTTATATCTATGCCAACCCGAAGAACAAACGTGAGCAGAATTTCAACGATGTAATGAGCGAGAAAGCCGAAGCCATCCGTTGCCGCAGATTTGAATCTGTCGTAAATGAACGGTATGACTTCTTCGACAGGTACAAACTAAAGGGTGATTTCTTGGAGTACTATCGTCAGCAGCTCCGCAAGCACGACCAAAAATGGGAGTTCGTTTATCTCCATTTCAAGAACTTCGTACACGGCAAATGTACCTTTGAAGAGATAGACATCGACCTGTGCAACAAGTTTCGGGAATACCTTCTGAACGTCAAGAAACTCAGACGTAACGGACGTATCTCACAAAACTCCGCATCCGGCTATTGGTCTACTTTCAGAGGATTCTTGAAGATACTCTATCGCAACGGCTTGATTAAGACAAATGTCAATGATTTCTTGGATAAGATTGACACAGAAGATGTTGTCAAGGACTATCTGTCTGTGGACGAACTGTATAAACTGGCTGAGACTCCTTGCAAGAAGCCCATTCTGAAAACAGCTTCACTGTTCTTCTGTATGACCAGCTTGCGCATCAGCGACATCCTCGCCCTACGTTGGGAAGACATAGTGGACTACTCTGCCGGAGGGAAATGTGTACATATCATCACACAGAAAAACAAAGCGGAAGACATCATTCCTATCAGCGACGAGGCTTTGGAACTCATCGGTTACAAGTCCGAAAAGAAAGGTTTGGTCTTCAAAGGCTTGATACGCTGCTGGACACAAACGCCCATGAAAGAGTGGATTCATTCCGCTGGCATCAGCAAGAACATAACATTCCATTCATATCGAAGAACATTCGCAACGCTCCAAGCTGCTGCCGGAACAGACATCCGTACCATACAAAGTATGATGGCGCACAAGAGCATCACCACCACGCAGCGTTATATGAAAGTCGTGGACAGCAACAAGCGTGAAGCCAGCAAGAAAATCACTTTGACACGCAAGGGTTGAACTCCCCTATTTTGCTCCATTTCATAGGCTTAGAGTATGATTTTCGAGTGATTATCATACTCTAAGCCTATATTTTCTTAAAAATTGACCGATTTACTGCACTTATTTATAACTATCTGGAAATGTGCTTATAACTTTGCATTATCATTTCATCCAAACAACAATAGATTATGACAGATAGTATTCAAATTCACAGGAAAAAGGCAAGTTTCATACTTGCTGTAAGCGTTACCTCATACTCGGTAATCGCCACTTATCTTTATGACTGCCATCAAATAAACCTGATGGAATATACCACACCTATTATATTGACCATCGTGTTCTTATCTCTTTCATGCGCGTTCTCTCAAAGATTTTTCTATCGCTACCTTATCAAGAATAACGTATGTATTTCTTTTGGCAAGCAAAAAGAATCCATCCCACTTGAAATCAAGCAGCCATCTGATACCATTACCCCGGAAGTAGAAATTATGGAAGTTATAGAAGTGCCGACTGTAAAGAATGATTACACAGATGGTTATGACGAACGCATAGCTGAAATAGAACGGGAAAAGGCAGAGCAGCAAACCGACATTATGTGTGTCATGCACGAATATACCACATATAGTATGGCTGAATTTCTTTCAAAAGATGACCTTATTACGCTTCACGAAAACATAGAGTGCTTTGCCCATGGGCAATGTGATTTATACAAGCCCATACGTTCCAAATTCGACAACCCATTAAACACTCTCGACATACGGCATTTTGTATGGAATATCGGTATAAGGTTGAATATCCCGGTGGAAAAATGCGCAGAATTCATAAAAACCATATTCCCACACGAATTGAAAAATGCTACTCTGTTTTATCTATCAAAAAATCTACGGACTACAGGTATTTGTAAAATCCCACTTGACATCCCCCTAAAAGGAGAGTATTATTTCAATTGCCTCAAAAAAGCAGACGATGAGACAGCTGGTTCTGACCGACTGAAATGATTCCGTCGCTGACTGAAAAATTACCCTCTGCTGACGAAGGTCTGCATAGTATCATTGTGTTGGTTTGCAGCATGTTTAACAAATAAAATAGTTGAATCATGTCTAAGAATCAATTCACATTCAATGACCTTCCCGAAGTGCTGGGAGAGTTATGCGACCGAATCGCAAGTATGGAAAGTCTGCTGACCGAGAAACTTTCCAAGCAGAACGAAGTCAAGGAGAACACGCACGTCCCCATGACCGTGCAGGAGGCTTGCGCCTATCTCAAAATGCCACTATCGACCTTTTATTACAAGGTCAAAAAGGACGATATTCCGGTTATAAAACAAGGCAAGCACCTCTACATCTATCGTGATGAGCTAGATAAATGGTTGGAGTCGTCCCGTAAGACCACCGTTCCGCAAAGTTTCGAGGAAGAGAATGATGCACTGCTCGCTTCCCATCGCCGTAAACCAAACTCTAAAAACTGGTAGGCTATGGAGAAGACGAACAATAACATCCCATCTGCTGAGGAACTGACTATTTACATAAAGGAGGCTACCGTGAGCGTAACCAACACATACGAACAGTCGCCTGTGGTGCTGATGGTGGACGACTCCATTGTCGGAACATTGGGCAACTTCAGTGCATCCATCGGTAAAGCCAAGAGCAAGAAGACTTTCAATGTTTCAGCCATTGCCGCTTCCGCTTTGGCCAATAGCACTGTACTCCATTACCGTTCATCGTTCCCGGAAAATAAACGGACGATATTGTATATCGACACCGAACAAGGAGAGCCTCATTGTCAAAAGGTGCTACAACGCATTCTATGTTTGGCAGGACTACCAAAGGATGCCGATTCAGACAATCTGATTATGTTAGGTCTGCGGAAATACTCTCCCGAAATGAGACTTGCAATAGTCGAACAGGCCATTGGCACAATTCCGAATTTGGGATTGGTCATTATAGATGGCATCAGGGATTTTATGTATGACATCAATTCTCCAAATGAAGCCACCAATATAATCTCCAAATTCATGCAGTGGACTGACGACCGCCAAATTCATATCCACACCATCCTGCATCAGAACAAGAATGATGAACATGCCCGTGGTCACATTGGCACGGAACTCAACAACAAAGCGGAAACCATCATGCAGGTGGAAGTGGATAAAGATGATAAAACTATCAGTTGTGTTGAAGCCATTCATATCCGAGACCGGGAATTTGAGCCTTTCGCTTTCCGCATAAACGAATGTGCCTTGCCTGAACCAGTGGAATCCTATATATCCAAAGAGAAGAAACTCGGACGACCGACCAAAGAACCTTTTGAGCCATACAAGGAAATCCCGGAGAGCGTACATCGTGCTGCATTGGATGCCACTTTCGCCGATGGCAATATTACCGGTTACGATAACTATCTGGAGCGACTGAAAAACGGCTACAGGTTACAGGACGTAAGACTCGGTCATAACAAAGCGGTCAAAGTAGCTACCTTTCTCGGCAATAAACGGATGGTGATAAAAGAAGGGAAAGAATACCAATTCAATCCTGACTACCATTATTAATCTTGATGCAATTAGTACAGCCGTAGAACTTTACTTTAATGTCTGGGCGTATATATAGGAATAAAGCAAAGTGGTCAAGGATTACAATATGCGGTTTCATTCCCTACCCTTTTATAGTAGGATATATCAAATTCTGATTCCAATCCGTCTGCCGATTCTGTATGTACATCCTATACGGCTTGCCGTGAAGCATCAACAGGTAACTGTTGCGAGATATGCCAAGGTATAACCTCACTGCGTTTCGGTTGTACATTGGCGCCCTTGCCTGCTCAGATACTTCGCCGGTGAGGTACTCGCAAGCTCGCACCTATTCATTCACTTTTATAACAATTTATATGGAACAAAATATTGAGGAACAAGCACAATCTCCAGAGGAGAAAAAAGAAACAAGATCCGTCTTTATCGGAGCAAAAGTAACTCCCGGTCAGAAGGAGTATATAAAATCACAAGCTGAGCAATGCGGTATGACGGTAAGCGATTACTTGCTTGCCTGTGCATACAACTACCGGCCCCGACCGAGGCTCACAAAAGAAGAAACAGACCTGTTGCAGAATCTGGACAACTGTCGGTCAGACCTTGTAAAATACACTTCTGCACTTCGCGGAATGTCCACAAAGCAACGAATGATATTGTTCAATCAGGTGCCGTTCATGGTCGGCTGGCTCAAAGAACTTGGCAATATTGCTGAAAGCGTCTGCCAATTTCTCAATGCCGTAAAAGAGAGAAACAAAATTCCGTCTAACGAAAAATCCGAAGAAGTATGATAGCAAAAGCTAAAGCAATATCGCACGGCATAAACGCCATCCGTTATATTACCGGCGAGTCTCTGAAGAAAAAACATCCGGAGAAAATCTATCGGGTATTGGACAATCTGATGCCATCGCAACCGGACACTCTGGGGATATGGAACTCCATGCAACTGACCTTATCACGTTTCAAACCCATCAAAAACTCGGTCATCAGAATCGAGCTAAGTCCCTCTGCCGAACACACCCGTTTCTTCGACATTGAAGACTGGCAAAAGCTCTGGCAGGATTTCGCTGTGGAGTTTGACAAACAAGTGTTTACCGGCAAGGACGGAAAAGTTCGTTCCTGCCAGACCAATCTGGCTAACAGCAAATACACTGTTTGGCTACATAAGGAATCCGATGGCGAAGTTCCCCACCTTCACGCTGCAGTCTGCCGTTTGGATGAAGACGGAAACATCAACAACGACCACAATATTCATCTTCGTGCGCAGCGTGCTGCCGAGCGAGTAGCAAAGAAACGTGGTTGGACTACTGCTGTACAAATACGATACACCAATATCCATCAGGTAAATCGTGATTGCATGGATGCGCTGAGGTCAATGCCTGAATGGTCTTGGGAAGAGTACAAAAATGCCCTCACAAGAAAAGGTTACTCCGTACACGAAAGAAAGGATGCGCAACACGTTATCAGGGGTTACGCACTTGTAAACGGTAATACCAAATACAAGGCTTCCGAATTAGGAGTTGCCCGTAATCTGATGATTTCAAAACTTCCTAAAACATGGGACAAGCTGCATCATAAGCCGCAAGTTACCACTGTTAGCAAGCAGCCTAAGGAAACTCAAACTGAGCAGACCCCTAAACTATCGGTATCCGCCAATTATACCCAATACAATACTTACCGTCCGGGAACGGTTTCCTATAAGTTCAATCATGAAAGTCAGGAACACCATTTCTATATTCCGGAAAAAGTACTTGAATGTTTCAACGATGAGTTTGACTACAGAGATACTGAGAACAGTCAGGAACTCACCGATATGGCTGTAGCTATTTTGGTCGGACTGCTTGAAACGCCCAACGTTACCACCGGAGGCGGTGGTGGAGGTTCACAAAGCGATTTGCCTTGGAGAGATAAGGACGAAGACGATTTGCAATGGGCACGCAAATGCGCTCGTGCTGCCGGTCGTCTGTTGGGAAAGAAACCAAAATCAGGATTAAAACGATAACCACATGAAAAAGAAATTCGACTTTTCTGCAGAAATGGCAGAAGCGGAATCCGTAAAAGTCAATCCGAAGAATGAACATTTAGAGGAAGAAAACCGCCTACTCGATATCAATGCGCAAGAACTTGCCAAACTGAATGATAACGTGTTCAAGTTGAGAACGGAAGTTGAAAATATGTCCGGTTCTATCCGAGAGTGTAAACCTATCATTTCTTCAGAAATGCAGAAGTTGGCAGTAGAATTTGGAGCAAGGCTTCTATGCGATTTTCTCAGCCAAATTGAGAGTAAATGCAAAGAAGCCGAGCGAAGAATGAAAAAATCCGGCAATGCCATCAGTATTCCGGCTACCGCATTTTACATCACTATTATAATACTGGTAGCCCTATCTTCTTTTTTCGTCAGCATGATAGTGGCCAATGCAGAAATTTTGCATTCAGCGTTGATATGGAAAGCAGTTGCCATCTGTGCCCTTATCGCAATTTCGGGGACTGTCATGGCTATAATCGTACCGAAGATTTTGGATAAATGGACATAATTGAAAGTTAGCGAATCTTTAGAAATCAATTATCATTGGCGTTTGTTTGGTCATATCAGAGATTATTTGTAATTTTGTAACCACCGTAACTGTTACGGTGGTTACTATAAATAGATAGGAATTTACTATGAAGTTTTATAATCGTACATCTGAATTGCAGGAGTTGCATCGCATTCAAAAGCTCTCATTTGACAGTCATTCACGCATGACAGTGATTACAGGTCGGCGTCGAATTGGCAAGACATCGCTTACAGTGGAAGCCACAAAAGGAGACTACTCTACTGTGTATCTGTTTGTAAGCCGCAAGAATGAGGCTGCTCTGTGTGCGGAGTTCTCGCAACTGATTGTCTCTGTTTTAGGCTGTTATATACCTGCGGAGATAAAGAGTTTCCGCTCACTTTTCCAGATGATTATGGAACTGGCAAAGGCACAAAAATTCAATCTCATAATCGACGAATTTCAAGAATTCGAAAAAATAAATCCATCTGTTTTCAGCGATGTGCAGAATATTTGGGACCAATATCGTAAGGAAACTCATGTAAATCTGATTCTGATGGGTTCGGTTTTTTCGATGATGCACCGTATTTTTGAAGGAGCAAAAGAACCGCTATTCGGCAGGGCTGACAACATCATCCGTCTTACCGGATTTGGTACAGATACTCTTAAAGAGATAATGAACGACTACCGTCCCGGTTATGATAACGATGAACTGCTTGCATTGTATTCAATCACCGGCGGTGTCCCGAAATACATAGAATTGTTGTGTGAGAATACCGACTTGTCCATCTCCGGAATGTTTGACTACGTCGTGCGCGATAACTCTCCATTCACAGATGAAGGTAAGAATATTCTGATTGAAGAGTTTGGCAAAGACTATGGCATCTACTTCTCAATACTCAGTTGCATTGCCTCTGGCATAAACAACCAGTCTGATATTGAAGTTGCGTTGGGAGGAATAAGTATCGGCGGACAACTCCGTCGTCTGATTGATGACTACTCTCTTATCACTCGTCAGCGACCGATAATGTCGAAAGAGCGCACACAAGCCATCCGCTACGAAATCAACGACAATTTCTTGAAATTCTGGTTCAGGTACTATGACAAGAACCAATCCATCGTCGAGATACGGAATTTTGTGTTTCTCCGGCAGATAATCGAATCAGATTATCCTACATTCTCCGGACTGATGCTCGAACGGTATTTCCGTCTGAAGATGATAGAGAGCCATCAATATTCAGCCATCGGCTCGTGGTGGGAACGCAAGAAAGGTAAAGAAACCAACGAGATAGACATTGTAGGCATACGAGCCGAAGGGAAAAAGGTATTGGTAGCCGAGGTTAAGCGTCAACGACGCAACTACGACCATAAACTGTTCATGGAGAAGGTAGAACATATCAAGACCGCTATCCTCTCAAATTACAACATCGAGACTTGTCTTTGGACAATGGAGGATATGTAACTTATTGACCACATTTTATCTGCCACCAACCGTTACGGTAATCATTGGCACGGACAATAATTGTCGTAGGCAAATGCCTTTAAGGATGTTCTCAAGGAAACACTACCGTTCTGTTCCCTGCTTGCTCTGAATTATGCAATTATTTGCAGCGTTCTGACGTAGGGATAAACATTTTCTGCAGAATAAGCCAAGCATTCTATGACTTATTTTGTTATTCTTAATAAGTTTTAATCCATCTGAGATAACTAACTACACTTGTTTAATATATCCTCAATCAAAGAATCAAAATCAACGCCTGTAGTGAAAGCTGTTTTTGATATATTGGCTCTATAATCTCCGAGTTTTATTCGTCTGCCAGTCGTATCGCTCTCTGCATTCAATACTGGTGTCATTATCTCTTCTAGTTCCTCACCGATTTTCAAATGCACCTTTGTTTGAGCAAAGATTTCAGCCTCATGTTCTTCGATATACTCAATTGATGAATCAGCAGGAATATTCACTTTTTCCGAATCTGATAAATCTACGCAACAGAGTGCATAGCATTCAGGATTGCTTGCAGCCATTCTTACCTGATTCGTACTCATGTGCGCATAATTGTCATACTCAAAATTCCACTTAGCTTTCACTTCCACATAATACACATCCTTACCATTATAGCTGATGATAATGTCTTGACCATTTTGAATGTCATTTACGGTCATGTCGTCATCAATGTGTTCACGAGTCTTAACTTTTAGCAGCTCATGGCCAAGTCTTTCACGTATTCTATCCTCAATAGCTTTGCCTATCCTGTAACAGAAATGGAATGTACTCTGACGCTCATCATCCAATTCTTTCTGACGTTCCATCTGACTGATGAGGGCAGGCAAAGCACCATTCTCATTAAGAGCGGCAAGGCGGATAATATCCTCATCTTCCATATCCATAATTGAGAATATACCTTTCTGAGCGTCACCACTTGCCATATCAAAGGTATATTTAGCTTTATTATCATCAATACTTGTAAACCATTTATCCCAGCCTTCACCATTATCCAGTTTCAAGATGATTTGTCGAATGATGACTTCCCATGTCTTGTCCCTAGCACGTTCACCGTTGTTTACATCTTTCATATACTTTATCAATTCTGTTTGAATAACTGGAGCTATATCATCAGGCGTTTGTGTAGCATAATCCTTATATAAGTTTTCAAAATCAATATCAATCCACTTTTCATGAAGGTCTTTTCCGATGATTGAATTATAGATATTAGCCAAATCTGGAATGACACCTTCGTTTTTCAATAGTTCCTTCTTTACGCATAAATATCCCTTCTGACAAGGTATCACTCCGTAGTCATCCAGTTTATCTTTTCTGTTGGTTTCATTACTTTTGGCATATTCTGTCAAGAACCTCAAGAGAAATGACTTATTACTCTTCACCCAATTTTCGTCTTCCATACTTATTCTGCACAAAGTATATTCAAGAAGTAGGTTGAATGGAGAACTATAGAAATCCTCCTCTCTCTCCTCCTGCTTTTGCAAGAAACTCTTGCAGAATGTCTTGTGGTAATAAGTCGGTAACACTGTCATTATCTTGCCTCTAAAATTTGTGAATTCATCCTGGGAGGTAGCCGAACAGAAATCAATCAAAGCCGTTATTTGGTCATCCGTCAATGTTTGTTTCTGGGGTTGAACGAGGGTACTTGACCTCCACTTATTCATTGTGACTAGAATCGCGTTATGCAAATCGTTAACCGTATATTGAGTAAAATTTGCAAGCGAGAGATAGGTTGTATCCAGCATCTTTGCTTTATCATCGCCCATCAGAAGAGATGCCAGTTTGTATAACTCGTCAGTCATGAAGTCACCATACCTCAGATTTTGTCGCAAGCATAATTTACCGTCACGATTCGGTATGAGTGCATATTTGTCATACAAAGCTTCGTTACCACTGTCTTTAAGGAACTGAAGGAACTCAAGCAGATTGTCAGATTTATCTTTGATAGCCATACATACATCATCGAGAGTCACAAAGAAACCATCGGTATTCTCACAGTCCCAAGTGTCAACAAGTTCCGACCACTTAATCAAATCTGTTGATGGCAATAGGTATCCTTGATTGTTGTCATCCTTTACGAAAGCCGCATACTTAGCCAAAGTACTTTCATAAAGTTTACGTTTCTCTAAATCAAGATTTACATAGAAGTCATGATGCAGCAATCGCACTCTGCTGTCAGTTATACTTTTTCTTCCTTCTGCTGTGGGAATCACCTTCCAATTTCTAACTTGCGTATTCCACATCTTCTGCATCTCGTTGTAGAATCGTTTTTGCTCTTCATCCTCAGTTTCTTTAACGAAATCCACTTTGCACAAATCACGTATCAAAGTGGAATCATTTCCTTCTATTTGATAGAAATCAAACAAAGCATGCATCATGGATTTCAGTGTATTTTCATTCTTTTCCCCAGATTCCTTTTTGGATGGCACATCCTCTGGGAGCTGAATATTGTTACGCTTCTCCACAGGGTAGAACTTCTTGGAATGGAAAATAAAATTCACACCAAACTGTTCTGTACCCAACAAAGGAAACCACAAGAATAACGAAGGGATCTTATTGACATCATCACATATAAATGGATATGGTGGTATTATTACCAAATCTTCTTTATCTTTCGACAAAAGGTAGTGACAGCTATAAGATACACTTGTATTCTCAGATGATAGTATATCCACACGATTTACAACCGACTCAACCTCATGCCATCCATCTTCACCAAAAGGTTTATCTAAATTGAGAGTTGTTGATTTTCGAAATACATAATGTTCCTTTCTATGATTATCGCAAACTTCAACCTCTTTTATACGTTCATTTATAACCAAAACAAACGGCAACATTCCAGATACTTTCTTTATTTGATCAGAAACAGTATCAACCAATTCGGTTGTCAGATTATATCTGAATACGGTAGGAGAATCACCTTGGCATTCTTCCGTAGATTCACACATATTCTCAACCTGCATCAGTTCACGATTCATCTCTTTGTATGCTTCCAGAGATGCCGTATTGCTTCGGTCAAGAACCATATGCATATTAATATATTTTTCAACCTCAATCTTACTTTTGCGCACCTCGTAAGGACCACTTACATCCACCACACGATTGAAGGCATGAGTAGTCATAAAACCCGTACCATACTGACCGGCTAAATCCTTGGCAGGATCATCCTTCGAACTATCCTGCTTAACCAATGCTAACAAAGAGGAATACGAGAAAGGTTGACCATAATGCCGGAACACAATGCTATCCTCATTGAGTTCAATACAAATATGACAATCTTCACTCATGTCACGAGCATTCTGAACAAGCTCCCAAAGAGCACGTTCTCCGCTGTTGATAGTTAGATTCTCTATGCCAAGTTTCACCTTCTTACAATAGCCTACAATATCAAGATACTCTTTTTCAATATTCTGAAACTGCTTGGCAGTATCACAACCCAAGTTCCTATCATAAAAATAATCTTCTAATTGTTGTTCTGTCATAATATTAATGTGTTATAATTTCGTTTATAGGCAATATAGTATTAAATATCGCAATGGCTATATCTATAACCCGAGAGAATTTTTGATATGTACTATAACCCAATACGGTACACAAATCCCGAGAACTCCAGAATTCAATGCCATTTTCACTTAGCCTTTTTATCTGCTCAAAATCAGAAATGATTGGTAATATATTGTTTTCATCCATCGGCACATTACTTAGAATTATACGCTGCCAGCCCTTTTACAGTCAGCAAATATTTCTGACGTGGATGACGCGGTTTGTCGGGATAAAGCATTGTGACAAAGCCCTCCTTTATGGCTGGATTCAGATAATTTGCCATAAAATTTTCGCGGTCTTTCAATTGCATTGCTGCAAGCATATCCTTGATTGACAGTTGTTGCTCTGCCAATACCTTAATCAACATATTTATCTCCATTGAACTTATCGGGTACTTGTCGGATGCTTGTCGGGTACTTATCGGTGTGTGTTCATCTGCCATTTCTGACGGCAAATTCACCACCATATACCTATTTTTCAATTCATTGCGCTCGCCCATAATCAAGTTCCTGAAAAAGAGATTCAAGAAACGCATATCGGGTTCTATCCCTTTGCGAACATTACGATAATTGGCGCGAACCAATGCATTACGAAAATACCAGGAGTGTTCAGCAAATAGATCATTGTTTACGCCAAAACCTATACTTCTCAAATACTTAATAGCGAACACCGCAGTTGTTCGGGTATTACCCTCTCCAAAAGGATGTATCTGCCAAAGGTTTGAAACGAATTTTGCAATATGCTCTACCACTTCGTCTAAAGACAACCCCTTATACGAGAAATTCTTTTCCTGCTCCAAATCATACTCTATTGCCCGATGCAAATCCTCCGCACTGACATACAATACAGTATCCCCACGAAGCACCCATTCCTTTTTGGTAATATTGTAATCCCGAATCTTTCCGGCAAACTTAAACACTCCATCAAATATTCTTCGATGAATTGCCGTAAACCCAGCCACAGTAAAAGCAAAGGAACGCTCATTCAATAGCTTGGCGATATTGGCAGAGACCTTGTCGGCTTCTTCCGTGTCACTATCTTTCTCGCTTCGAACATCTTTTGAATCGTAATAATTCTTGATAAGCTGCTGCACTTCATCAATCGTTATATCCCCTTCTATATGCTTACGAGCTGTCTCTATAAGATATTCCGAAGGCTTCAAGCCATCTACCGCCTGAAGTCCTATTGCTGTTTGCCACGCATAGCCTTTCTCACGCTTTTGCGGCTCACCTTGCTTTATATATTCATCGAAATTTATCATCTTTTACCGTAATAATTCATTATCTCTTAAGAAATCCACGAGTGAGTTAATGATTTGATTATAACGAGCCAAAATGTCAGATTCATTAAAATCATTCTGTTTAGCAGCAATAGAAATCAATTCATTCACCCTTGTTCCGTCCTTGTGTCCTCTTTTAGTATCATAGCCATTATAATACTTCTTCTTATCTTCAAAACGATAATCAGAAGCTCTAATATTTATGCGTTTCTCCAATATAGCCTTATTTCCAAGAGATTCAACTATTTCTCTACTGCTTAAGCTATGCTCTTTGTCAAAACGATTCTTTGCATATATGTGTTCAATTTCAATAGTAGTTTCCAAAGACATTAAGCCTTGCTCTTTAAAATTATAAGCCCACCATGTAATCATTGATTTTGTCAAAGGACGACCATTAAGGAATTTATAATTCTCAAAAATACTCCTAAATTGCTGTTCATCAAATTTATATTCTTCAAATGTCACATCCTTATTCTTTACAATGTTTACCATTTCCGCAAATATAGGTGTACGCAATGAATTCAAGCCCGGGTTGGTCAATGCGTATGCCCATACAAATGCTGTTGTTCTGCACAAAAAGATATAAAATTTTTCATCATCCAACCCACCCTCATCATCTTTGTTATGCATAAAATAAACAGACGTGAAATAAGTCCACATTCCGTTCGGTGCATAGTTCAATACAAACAAACGCCGCAAGACATTTTCTGAAAAACGTTCCTTGTTTTGGTTTGATACATCATTCCAAAACGCCGCAAGCATTTTCAAATTTTCGAAAGTCACTGTTGATTGTAATAACTTGTAATTATCTTTTTCGTAAAATTTGCGTAGTGCCTCCGTTGTAGAACTCTTAATCTCTTTGAGTGCTCTCTCGTAGTACATATAGCGGCTAAACAGTTCATCCATTGGTGTACCATAGATTGGATTGAATATCTTCTCGGTAAGCTCCTCCAATTCTTTCCATTGAGCAATGAAATCATCCTTTTTGCCAAGTTTACTATAATACTTATAAAATTGAGCCTTAAAGATATCTGCGTCAGATAGTGGTTTACCTCTATCATTCAATGTCGAGAATATTCTAAGAGCAGTATCTTGCGATTCTGCCTCAATAGGAAGTAGAATACAGTTATTTAAAATACGGGTTGGCAAGTAAGGAAAATAACTAGGATATGACTTCAAAAACTTATCAATTTCTTTTTGAAAGAATCGATAGTTGTCTGCATACTTACTCTTCTGATCACACGTAACAACTCCTGACCTAAGAATTGAAAGGAACTCTTCTTTATCCTTGTCCGTAGCGACTTGTGAATCAATTTTCAGAATATTCATATCAGGACTACCGAACTCGTCAGTTTTCCATATACACTTAGCAATATTTTCTCTCGTCTTAACGGAATTGGCATCCTTCATATTATCAAACATGCTATAAAATGCACGAAGCAACAACATTAAGGTAGTAAGTCTTTGCTGTCCATCAATAACCTCAAGTTTTCCTTCGGAATTGCGGAAAGTAACTATAGGACCAAGAAAATATTCATCTTTGCTGCCATCAAACTTCTCATAATCATCCTCAGGAAATGCAAAAGCGAAAATATCATCCCAAAGTGTCTGACATTCTTTATCCTCCCATGCATATGGACGCTGATAATCTGGTATCAGAAAATCTGCTTTATTATTTTGAAATAAATCCTTAACGGATTTCTGGTCTACATTTAACTTTGACATAATCTAATATCGTTTTAATTATGTTATCGCCTAATATTATAGTTGGAGTCAAAATTGGTTTTAACGAATCGATTCATTAAAAAATCAATCTGGAATATGTTAGTTATTTCATATATTCTCTCTGCTCCGTCCTTTTCTATAGGTATCAATACCTCATTTGCCTTTTCTTGTAAATACACACTTCTTATTAATTCACACTTTTTAGGTTCTATCTCCATGAAAAAATTATGTCCTTTAAACCAAAAATGGAAAAATCCATACTTATCAATTTCATCAATCAACGCATCTGTCATTGGTAGATCTGCATATCCTTCTTCAGGAGCAAGTATAATCCTATTGTAAGCATAGTAAACTTTCAAGTCTTGGACTATATTCGCATATCTAGCATATGAACGTACATAATTAAATTTACTATCATGTCCATTTTCCGTAACACTATGATACTTTTGAAGAAATACTTCATATAAAGAACGCTTAAACTGTTTTGTAAAGACATCGATACTCAACCAATGTTTAAGTTTCAAAGTGTTTTTACTATAATTATATCTAAAATATGCAGAATGAAAATTTTTATATGAATGAGGTGTTAAGGTCTTACTAAAAAATTGAATAGCGTTAAATACCTCTTTAAACACCAAATTTGTTGATGGCATAGCCTTGGTTGGAGTTCCAAAATAGTCATTACATTCATCACAAATGTCAAACCCAATACAACTACCTCCCATATTGCGAGGAACAATATGGGGTTGCTTTAAGAAGGTAACGTCAGGATATGATTTACCGCACCAAATACATTTTCCTGTTTTTGTATATTCTTTTTTCATCATTTACTCTTACATATTCTTTTCTGTCACAGTCAACGGTTACCAATTCTAAATATTTTTTTATTAATAACGATATTATTGACAATTAAATACTTCTCTTTTATATCCATATTGATTTTTTATATCAATTATTACCTCACTCATGGTAACTGATACGAAGTTTGTCTTTATCTTTTCTATAAAAAGAAATATATCCAACAGCTTTGAGCTTCTGCAGAAACATTTTGTTTATCTGACTATTTTCTAAGAAAAACTTTTCTTTTTTATTCGTAATACTTCTATATGGTTCACCTAAAGACTCTAACAACTCTGTTATTATATCAAAGTTCCCTTTATGCTTTTCTATCAGATTCATTAAAAGAAGAAGTCGTTCTTGCAAATTTGTTGAGTTAAACAAGACATTTTTCTCTGTGTCGTAATCAAATTCATCAATATTATTTTTTACCACTGGAAGAGTAATATCTGCCAACTCACTATCCCACGTGATATGGGAAATAAAGTGTTGAACTACTCTTAAGGACTTTCCTCCGGTCACTTTTGGATTTCGCATAAGATGTTTGTATAATCCCATATTTGTAGGCAACTCATCTATATCTTCCACACATTCATCTAAATACTTTTCAGCATAATATGGAAGCACATCACTATGACTATCTCTAATTGTAGTTGTATAATATATGCTATATGGAAGCATATCAGCATAAAGTAACGATTTAAGATGAGCATTGTCTATACTACTAATATCTGCATCTTCAAATGTAACCCCATTAAATACTTTAATAAGTTTATCGTATACCGAAATTTCAAAGTTCGATGTCAGCAGGGCACTATTTGCTAATTGTTCTCTCTGAGTTTCTTCCAATTCTGATATATCTTTCAATTCATCAATATGTTTTGTAATGAATGTTCGCAACATGGAGGTCATTACATTACTCTGATTCGTATAGAAAACATATATCTCAGACCATGACGGTGTGATTATATCTATTTCTACAGCAAGCGTCCACATCTGATTATTAACATCAGAAAGAGATACTTTATTCTGTTGTCCTAAAAGGTATTTACGCTTGGTTTCCTCAGCGATACCCTCAGAATTTATAATTTCAATAATAACTTGTTCACTCTCCTGCTTTGCTGCACCTGTAATAAATACATCATTCAGCGCAGACTCAAAATGTTCATCTACGTAAGCCAATATTGGCTTGGCAGGTTCACAATTTCTCAATATCGTAACATTCAACGGATAGCTATCTAATTTTTCAACCCTCTCATTACGATAATGAACGAATGCGCACTCAACATTTGTAGGAGTTAACATATACGCCTTATTTTCTACAGTATACTCTAGTAGACACGCCGATTCTGCATCTATGATTGTAAAAATCAGTTCTCCTTGTGATACTATTTGTGTGATTACTTCAAAACCTATCAGTTCAACCCTATGAGATATAAAAGTATAGTTTTTTTCTAACCAACTGCGACTCTCTTTTGTAGAATGTTCCAACTCAACAAATCGTAACCATGCTTCATATAATTCCTCAGAATTAATCTTAGCAATGACTTTCCACAGTCCATTCATTACATTGGCCAAGTGCTTAAAAAACATGCTTGGATTTTCAACAGAATTGTAGTATGTAATCAAGAAGTCCCACTTTCTGTTTTTTATAAGAGTTTGTACAATTGTATGGAGTTTATTATTATTTGAGTTCGTTTCAAGATGCTGACAAATGTAATCAACAACCTGAATATTCAATATACTTATGTCATTGTAGCATTTATCAGGAATGTTCTTGACACACTGCTCTACCTTATCAATCGGATAATCATACGGCAAACTATGTCGAAGCTTTAGTTCGAGAATAAAATCATGATCATGTTTATTGATAGACTTGCCAAAGAAGAAAGAAATATAGTCAAAATAATCCTCATTGATAAGCCCTTCCTTCAAGAAGGACTCAAGCATTTTGGAAATATTCAATCCGTTGAATATCTTATGCTTTTGCATATCAATATCTTGCAACAATTCTTGTATAGGGGTTGTATAATGACTATTTCGAGACATCTCTTGTGTTTTAATTTGTTCGCGATATTTACTTTCGCCCTCTCGCAATGCTTCTAACCTTTCATGATATGTAAAATCAGGATTAACTCTTTTCTCTATTAGGTTAAACTCTATATGTTGACTTCCGCTCGTCAACCTATAATCCTGATAGTAATAATGGTGATAATACTGATAAATAACATCAGTTTGCTCAATAAATGAATTGAATATTGTTTCATCTTCAGCTATACTTTCAGGAATCATATAATTATCGTTAATACGAAACTTAATAACCCTGTCAGATATATATTTCTGATACCCTTCAATATACACCAACCTTAGCTCCTTTTCTTGCAGAGCATGGGTTGTCTCTAAAGCATGAAGTCTTTTCTTAATCTCATCTATACGTGCATCAATTTGTTTATTGCGTTCGGCCAATAATTCCTTTTTCTTATGCAAACATTCATACACAACACCCACACCTTTATGCAGATCTGCAAAATCCTTCGGGTGATAATTTTTATATACTATCATTGCAAGAAGCTTGTTTTGATCGAGCTTCTCGTCAAGTTTTTCTCTATATTGGGCATACTCATTGACGATATTCTTAAGCAATCTCATATCATCGATGAAAAAAGCCACACTATCTATCACATCACAGTGAATATCAGTAAATCCTTTTATCTCCAACTCCTCTTTTAGTTTATCCACCGAGTTTGATGAGTTGATTATAGGAATGACTGTTGTTATATAATCAAAGAACTTTGTGCGCTCTTCATCTAAGAACATATCATCTCTAACAGCATATATAAACACAATCTTACGCCCCACTGATTCGGATTGATTCAAGAGTTGATTAACTTCTCTCAGTTTAAGAAATATTTCCGTATTGTTGAATCTATCCAAGTCCTCTATAATTACAACATTATACTTAGTCACCTGAAAGAAATATACGATTTCGTCCATGTGTTTGTTAAAAATAGATGTATCTTCTTTCAACTCGATCTCTCCCTCCTTTAGATTCAGTCTATTGAGCTTACTATTGCTCAATGATTTGATGGTATGTTTGACAAACATAATTGTTGCCAGAACTATATACGCAATAGCAATACCATCTGCCCATTTGTTCAATATCGAATTATTAAGACTTTGACAAATCCAGTCTATTTTCAGAAATGACGGCTCGAATACAATAATCAAAGCAATAATATATAACATTATTGCTATTGATAAAGCATATTGAAATCCGCTTGACTTATGGTAAATCCTTTTTAGTCGTGAATTATACAGTGTCTCTTGTTTCTCCTTGTAAATCAGTTGCTGTAAAATACTGTATTCGATGCGATTGTTCATCGTATCTATGTCTATCGCATCCTTATCATTGTCCAAAGGAGATTTTAGTGTGGCAAGTGATATGGAAAGATACTTATATTGAGGAAAATCTTGTTTTAGAGAACGAAGTATAGAACTCTTACCTGAACCATAAGGACCGGTAAGTGCCATATTCAATACATCTTTCTCTTGTAATTTTTGTGCAAGATTAAGAACACTTCGATACTGCTTTTCATCGTTTTTGTTATTACGATTAAGCTTAGCAGGAGTCAATGACACCTGCTTATCATCTTCCAATGTATTATCTGCACAAGCTTTCTTCCAAAATTTCCAATCCATACTCTTACTATTCTTAATCAGTCAGACGTATTTTTCCTGTGAGTAGCTGCTGCATCATACCTTGCTTGATGCGGTCGTACTTGGTGCGTTTAGTTTCCAATTCTGCTATTTCCTTATCCATATCGGAAAGTATTTCTGCAATGGCGGTTTGCTCGACTATGGATGACGGTATTTTAATTGGCATATTCTGCAAATAAGCTCTATCAAGACGAGGCACTGTGCCAACCCTCACATTTTGCAAAATTACCTCTTGACTACGAAGCAACATAAAATATAAAAACTGTCTTATTAATGCGCTTTTACATTCAAAAAACGCACAATCGTCAGCAGCCCAGTACTTAGTATGACACATTCCTATTTGCCCAGCAGACCCTCCTATAATAACAAAAGGAGTATCCTGTATTACATTATACTTGTGATAAAAACCGAGAGGAATATTTGTGTTTTGGAAAACAGGGAACAAGCCACTCGTTTGCAATTGGCTTTTAACGACACGCACACCTCTTTTTACAATACACATTTCACCCAACCGTCTTTCCTCCCACGGCTCAGAAAATCCCTGAAGGCGTTTTTTACCGGTGAGGAGTTGTTGCATTGCGCCCTGCTTGATAAGTTTTTTCTTTTCGATTTTCTTGTTCAAGGCTGAGATTAACGCATCTATATCACTCAATGCTGTGGCGATGCGTTGCTGTTCATAGATATCAATAGGCAAAGGAAACTTGAAATGTACAATGTCTTTTTGATATAAATGTACTATTGTTGAGCCAGCAGTTAACCTATTGATAAACTCACGAAAATAATCTGATACAAAAGCCAATGAGAACCCTTTTTGATTTTTATCGTTTTTTGCCCTAATTACAAATACACCACTATTGAGTGTAGCAGGAAAAGGCTGGTTTCTCACTATACCGACCTTTCCAATAGTTCCGTCCTTTGAAATCAGAATATCGTTCTCTTGCACTTGAATTTTAACATCCTGCTCATAACGAAATTTGCTCACAAAATGGCAAGTTTTCCAATCGATACTACCGTCAATAATATCAGTACTCGTAATTAAAGCATATTCTCCTGTTTCAAGATATTCGGAAGTGGTCAATCCTTGCCAACCAATACGAGCTTTTACTATACAATCCTTTCCGACAGAGAATACCTCCCATTCCTCTGGAATCAGTCCTATTTCTGTTTGTTTGAATTTTGTTTCAATCATAGCGAGAATCCCATTTTAGCAAGGTGACTGTTTACTTTGGCTTCCAAATCCGATACTTCGGCATCGATGACAGAGAGTGTCTGCTCGTAACGCTCGACTATGGCAGCGATGTTGGCAGTGAGACGCTGCGTAACCTGCTGCATCTCGCTTTGAATCATGGTTGTGATGGTCGCTATCCATTTCTTTTCTACTACAAGGTCTATTACCTCGGCTTCAGTAAAGGCTGCATACTTAGCTGCCACGGCTTCGGTAAGTGCGGCTTTCTTCTCTTTTAGCCGCTTATCAATAGCTTTGCGCACTTTATCCTTAGCCTTATACTCCTTGGTCTTCTTCACCTCGTCGGTGAGAGCCTTGATTTCGTCTTCATCGTCTTCTGCTGATTCGTCTAAGACAACATCAATCATAGCTTGCAGTTCGGCAGCAACTTCGTCACGTTCGGCGGTAATAGTGGCTATCTCTTCCAATTCATCAGCAAAATATTCGTTTAGCACAATGCCGACAGGCAAGAGGTCGCACACCATATCTTCATAGGTAGCGGTTTTCTTCGTACCACGCAGCAAAGTAGGCTTCCAACCGTCGTGTGAAATGATATAACAATCGTCTTGAAGCGTATCGTGCCAATAAGTGAGTAGCTGCTGATAAGCATCGTAGGCATCGACAAGACTTTTATCCTCTTTCATGATGTCGAGTAGCGATTGTGCCCACTCTTCTATCAATGCCTTTGGTTTGATATTCGTGGTAAGCCCACGGAACAAGGGGCGCATATTGTCGCACCACGCCTTGATGGAGCGAGAAAAATGATTCTTTTGCTCGATGAAACTATGGTCGGCAGCAATGACATTGGCAATCGTTGCCTTATCTGTGCGCAGCGTGATACGTTCCGCTGTTTCATCGAACAGCGCACTGCGAAGCGATGGGCATACAGTCCAATAAGCGGAAAGCTGCTCCACATCGTGCTTGGGTATGCCGCCATGCAAGTGTGCATCGATGTCCTGACATATTTCAGTATCGGCAGGCTGGATGTACCGTGGAATATTCAGGTTGTAATCGTTTGCCTCAATGGAGTTCTCACCGCTGATAGGCACAAACTTGGCATAATGCGGCACATCATGACGAGCATTCCATGTGTCCACAATGCGCTTGATATCCTGCTCGCGCAAGCGGTTTTTGTTGCCGTCTTTCACAAATCCGTCTTTGGCATCGACAAAGAAAATGCCTTTGCGGTCGGCAGCACCCTGCTTGTTAATCAAGATAATCGAAGCCGGTATGCCTGTGCCGAAAAAGATATTGGCCGGTAATCCTACTATACCCTCAATCCACCCTTGACGGATAATATGCTTACGTATTTCGTATTCGGCATTGCCACGAAACAGCACGCCATGAGGCAAGATGCAAGCCCCACGCCCCGTGCCCGGCTTCATTGAGGCTATAAGGTGCAGCAGGAAAGCATAGTCGCCACACTTGTCGGGCGGACAGAGTTCAGCAGTCCAGCGGTGGTAAACAGTATCGTCCTTACCGGCAGCACCCAGCCAAGACTTGGTAGAGAATGGCGGATTGGCCACGCACACATCGAACGTTTTCAGCTGACCGCCCTCGGTAAATTCGGGACTATTGATGGTGTCGCCCTGTTCGATAGTAGCCGTATCTACGCCATGCAGCAACATATTGAGAATAGCCAGTGAAGCCGTGGAGTTGTCTTTCTCCTGACCGTAAGGTGTTGCTCCGTTGGGCGTTTCGCCAATAGCACGTAACAGCAGCGAACCGGAGCCGCAAGTGGGGTCGTAAATGGTTGTGGACGGAGAAGTAAACTCCGTAAGATGAAGCATCTTTGCCATAACACGACTCACTTCGGCAGGAGTATAGAACTGACCTTTGCTTTTGCCGCTTTCGGCTGCAAAGTTTTTCATGAGATACTCATAGGCATCGCCAAGAATATCGTCGTCGGCAGTGCGATTTTTACTAAAATCAAGGTCTTCGCTCTCGAAAGCTGCAATCAGATTGCTCAGTGTTTCGCGCATCTCTTTGGGCTTACCGAGTTTTGATGGGTCGTTGAAGTTGGGCAAAGCAAGGCGATTGAGAAACATGGCATTAGCCTCTTTAATAGCTTCCAACTTCTTGTTAATCTGTTCGCCTATATGGTCATCGCCCTTCAGCAGTACGAAATCAGAAAACCGACAACCATCGGGGATGGTAAAAATAGAATCTTCATCGCTTTCCTTGTCCGATAGATATTTTATAAAAAGTATCATCAGCACATAGTCCTTATACTGGCTGGCATCCATCGAACCGCGAAGCGCATCGCAGCTGTTCCAGAGTGTGCTGTATATCTGAGATTTTTTAATTGCCATATTGATGTGTGTCTAATTATAAGTTATTGGCAGCTATGCTGTGTACTGCATAAATCTGCTCTTCGTTACTATTCTCGCCTAAAATCTTGTTCAGCCCTTTCAGACATTTGAAGCCGGCAGGACGAGTAAGGTCTTTCCAGCCATCGAACACTTTTATCTGGAAATATTCGCTAATAGTAAGGATAAGCTCTATTGCGGCATCGTTGTCAAGTTTAGTCCAGTCGCTGCGGTTGTTCCATAACGCCTTTTCAAAGTCAGACGTCAACGATTCCGGAGTTGCGGACTTGCCGTTCATGGACTTAATGAGTTCGATAAGCTGTTTGATGGTTTCAACGGTTACTTCCGTCTCCTTCTTAATCTCATCGATGATGGTTTGCAGACGAACAGCAAACGACTCGCCTTGTGCCTTATCGCGCTGCTTCCAGTCGTTGATTACCAAGCGAGCTTTGGCTGTTATCTTTTCGGCAGCAGCCTTTTTACTTCCGGCCTCTTCCTCAGCTTTACGGGCAGCATCATCGGTATTGCTTGACGATGTGAGCAGGTCAAGAAAAGAGAAATCGGCAGTGGCAGGAATAATCGTATCTGCTTCATCGGCACGGATATAGCGGTCGAGCAATTGACGCATCTGTGGGTCGCGCATCTTGACATCGAAATCCTCGTCGGATGCCTGTTTTACCCTTTGGCGCAATGATGATGCCTCGCAAGCCGACTTGTGCAGACAATCAGCCTCTTCCTGAGTGAATCCGGCACGAATGATATAGTCGGCTATATTATGGTATGCCACTACGAAAGCCTGTGTTATTTTATAGAACAACAAGCGTCGTTCCTTTGCCGGATTGTTTTCAAAATCAGTCAGAAAATACTCCACTACCTCATCGACAGTATGTATGCCTTGACGCTCCCAATCGCTTCGCATGGCATCGTATGCCTCCTTTGCATCGTTGAGTCGTTTTTTATTTCGCGTGATGGCATCTTCGAGTAATCCCTCAATATCTTCGGGGTCATAACCCGACAGACCGCCATTGGCATCGTTGAAATTGGTAATAGCATTCTTTATATTGGAGAAAGTATGCTTAAAATCAACGATAAAGCCAAACTCCTTATGTGTGAAAATGGTCTCGGAATTTTCGTCATCGGGGTCGCGCTTCAAGTCCACTCCCAAGCGGTTCACTCGACAAATGGCTTGGAATAGATTATGATCGCGCATATCCTTGTCGATATAGAGGTAAGTAGCAGAAGGTGCATCAAAACCGGTAAGCAACTTATCTACTACGATAAGCAATTTCATACACGCCGGTTGATTTACAAACAGACGTTTGGCTTTAACCTCATATTCTTCGGCATTGCGCACGCCCAAATCTTTGTGCGACTGGGTTGCCATCTCGTTTTTGAATTTGGCTTCGTCCTGAGTGGCTTCGTCGCCATCCTCTTTTTTACGCAAATCGCCATCGTTCGGGTTATAACTGGTAACTACGGCACAGCGGTCTTTTAAAATGGTATTGTCCGCCTTATGCTGAAAATACTGATAGTATTTGTATGCCGAGTAGATGCTGTCGCAAACCAACATGGCATTGCACCAATCCTGATTGAGCGGATAGCGAGCCATATCGTCGAATATGGAGTTGGCAATGCGTTCGATACGCTCCTTGCTGGAATAGATTTTCTGAACAGTAGCCCAGCGGTCTTCGATATTTCTACGATTCTCTTCGGCAACGCCTTTCATCATCTCATCAAGTTTCTCATCCAGTTTGTTCTTGTCAGAGACCTCTTGTTCCACATCGCGCCCCTCGTATTGCAAGTCGAGGATAACCTTATCGTCAACGGCTTCTTTGTGCAGATATTTGTGAATGAACGGGCCAAAACGATGTTCCGATTCATTGGCCACCTTGGTATATTGGGCGTAACCGCCTTTTTTCTTCTCCTCGTGGAGTAACGGTGTGCCGGTAAAACCGATAAACATGACATCGCTGCCCATAATGGCACGCATGGCTTCGTGCAGACGACCGCCCTGTGTACGGTGGCATTCATCTACAAACACAAATTTATGTTCACCTTTGGCTTTGAAACCATTAGGATATTTTGCTTTAAGCAATGCTTGCAGCTCTTCGAGATACTTTTCTAAAGGGATGTTGGCATTATCATCGCCCACCTCTTCCTTCCCAGTTTCAGGGTTGATATGCCTGCCGAATTTATGTATCAGCGAACACACAAGCCAAGACTTGTGAGAATTGTCTTTCACACGATTGGCCATTTGAAGAGCATCTAACAGGTCGTCGGCACTCTTTGCCTGATAAATACTTTCACTAGCCCCCAAGAACGTGTTGTTGATTTGCACATCAAGTTCGGTTCGGTCGGTGATGACAAGTACTCGAGGATTGTTGAAATTACGGCGTATGTATTTAGCCAACCATACCATCGTCAGGCTTTTGCCTGAGCCTTGACTGTGCCATATCACACCATCTGTTTTCTCTTTCAAGCGTGGCATGGCAGCTCGCAAAGCATGGAATTGGTGTGGACGCATCACTTTCTTTCTTCCCCCATCATTGATTACTCCATAACGGAAGAGATCGAAAAATACATCTTTTCTGAAAAATTCACGAAATGACTCTTTGTCAGTCAACTTTACACCAACAGCATGGTCATCGCGCTTCCAATGACACCAAATTTTTTGAGGAGTTAGTATTGTAGCATACTTGAAGCCATTTTTATCGCTTGCAGCAACAGTAAATTGGGTAGTGGTAAAGAATGACGGTATCAAGTCAAGTTCATTACTTAACGACTGTTTTATACCCTCTTCGAGCGATACCGTGCTACGTTTGAGTTCAATCACACAAAGGGCTATACCATTGACATAGACAACTATATCCGGACGGCTATGCTTTCCCGTTAAAGGGTCGATATAACTCACCTCTTCTGCTATGGCAAAGTGATTGGTAAACGGATTGTCGAAATCGAACAGCGTGACATTTTCATGTTTATGCTCCGCATCGGGTTGAATGGCTATGTGAGTAATCAGACGCTCGTAAACACTATTACTCGTATCGGATAAAATTCCACGCTTTTTATCAGGCAAGCGTGTTTCTTCTTTTAATATACGAAGAGCTTCTTCAATCTGAAAATCGGTATAATGATTACTTGGCGAACTTAAAAAACGTCTTACCTCACTGTCAATAATGGGCGAGTTCTTTTCTCCATTATCAAGTGTAGTCTTGCTTTTGGCGTATTGCAGTTTACCTAAATAATCATATTTTAGTTCATCACAAAACAGTTTAACTATTTCGTTTTGATATTCTCTTTCTTTCTGATCTATATAATCGCTCATAACCGCATGATTTATGAAACATTTACAGGATATTCGTTTAATTGGTCGCGCAGCATCTTCCAGTTAGGAAAATAGGTATCAAGAAGCCTGAAGAATCTACCGGTATGCGTCCGTTCCACAAGATGTATCACCTCATGCGCAACAATATATTCAATACATTCAATCGGCTTTTTGGCAAGTTCAAGATTGAATACTATGTGCTTCTTGGCTTTATTACAGCTGCCCCATCGCTGTGGCATGGACAGAATGTCAAAGGTCGGAATCTCAGTGCCGATACGATTGCACCAACGCTCTATCAATCGAGGCAATATATCTTTAAGCTCAGATCTATACCATTCACTCAAGAGCAACTCTGCATTTTCTTTTCGACGGCATCTAACGACAATGTAATCGCCATCAATACCGACTGTTTGCTTACCACTGCTCTCAATCTCTATTTTCAATCTATATAGAGAACCCTTGAAATAGTGGGCTTCTCCGCTTACATATTCTCTCTTCGATTGATAGTTATGGCAAGTAGCCTCCTCAATTTTTTCTTTCAGCCAAATGAATTTGGACAGAATAAACATTCTTATCTGCCCATCGGTCGTATCAGTAGGTACACTGGCGTGAACCCTGCCGTCCGGTGGGTAAACAGATAGGTGAATATGCTTTATGGGCTTATATTCAATTTCTATATCTATGCCGTTTACATTCATTTGCTACTATTTATAGAATCTATTCTTCTTTTGTATGACAAATCAATTTGTGTATATCCACATCTAATACTTCTGCTATCCGTGCCAATGTGTATAAATCGGGTTGTGAATGATTGTTGCACCACTTTGATACCGTTGCTGGATCTTTCTTCAAAGTTTTAGCAAGCCACTTACTCATAATCCCCTTTTCAGCTAAAACAGCCTTTATACAATTCAAATTCGCCATACTGTATTCAATTATAGATTGCGTCAAATGCAAAGTTACACATTTTATTTGAATAAGAGGCGAAAACAAAGAAATATATTTGAACTATCCCAAATTTTCGGATTGTTGCCACTTCAAAATGTTCGTCATCTTCATAAATCAGTTCAAGTTAGCAGTTTATGATTCATGAATACCTCCAAAGTGGTTGATATGTCCTACAAGAGTCCTAACCATATCCTTTGCAGAACTCAACCTATCTAGAATTTTCACATGTAGCGTTCAATTTAAAATGAGTCATGGTATATATACTTTACATATAGCACCATTCATCGCCAAATGAATCCAACTCATGGTATTATACTGCTTTTCTATATCCATACCCCATCGCCTCCCAACATTCTTAATCTCCTCATCAATATTATTTTCCGTTATTTCTTCAGGATTTAAATGAGTGTTGTGTTGATTTACCCAACAATTCCAAGCCTCGCTCTTGATAAATTTTTCTTTTCTTTCCTCAAACGGCAAATTTGTGGGTAACATTTTTTTCAATCGATAAATACCCAACTCCCAAAGATATAAGATTCTATGAGTAGGATCCAATTCTTGTTTTTTCCTTTCTGATGCAAGTATTGCCAAAAACTCAGGTTCCCTGATTTCTGGCTGTTGCTGCCAATAATGATTTAATGCTTCATTATCGGCTTTTTGCATTGCCTCAATTCGTTTGTAATCTTCTGCTTGGTATCTTACGACATAAGGGCTTTCACTTATAGTTGGGGCATTGCCATACCATAATTGACCAACCTCTGGTTGTTTCACTGCAAAGATTGAAGACCCCATACTAAAATCACTCTTGGATAATTCCTGATATTTAACAATCCAAGAGTCATTTCTATAGTATAAGTTCAATAGATAAAGCGCAGCCATCGAATGTAAAAGAGCTTTTATATTACCATCTTTGAGAGAAGCAAATCTATCATGTTTTACAGCTTGATATGCTTTTTCCCAAAATGTACCAGCTCTTTTATGGGCATTCTTTAATGGTCTTAGAACTAGATTTTCTTCTTTTGTCAAATTGAAGAATGGAGCAACAACCAAAACTCGTTTATCATGTATCGCCCATTTTATATCAATAAGCTTTAAGCAATCCTCATCAAAAAACAAGCTTTTATCTCCACGTGGTTTTGTCCCGCCATTGTCATAATACAGTTCCTTAGAAATTGCTTCTATTTGGACACAGCATCGTATAAGCAAATCTGCTATATGGGGTGAAAACGTCTCCAATTGGAAATTACATGGTTTAGTGATTTCTTTACCATTCTCATGAGTTGTAATTTCATCCGTTATAAATATGAAATTAGAAACATTGATGAACTCTTTTTCGAGACTCAAATATGTCTGCCAAAATATATCTGATTTTTTCATATAAATAAAACTTATCTATTAACCCAAGTTATTTGTCTTTCCTATTGGTTTTAAATCAAGAATATTCTCGTCAAACTCTTTTAATTTTATGTATTTATTTTTCCAATTCTCCATATATCTATAGGTGTCTTTATTATATCATAACAATACTTAAACAAATTAAAGTAAACATCCTGTGTTTCTTCTGTCATATATCTTAATAATTTGCCTATAATATTCTAATATGTAAATCAACCGCAATCTTTCCATCTTCCATCCAGCACCCCTGAGAACATATCTATTTCCCTTTTGGATATGCCTTGACAAATAGCAATTTCTCGCCATCTTTTTACGGCTTCAGTAACCTCTGAAATAATCTGTTCGGCTGTTTTTCTGTTAAGCATATAATCCCCACAAGCATCAAGCAAAATGCCGAGGTCTGCCTTATTGGAAGTAGATGAAATAAGCAGACTTTGATATTCATTCAGAGTGGGATTCATATCGTATGCAGGTGAGAGCGTCCAGCCTTTTGCTGTCAAAAGAAAACCATGATTGCGAAAATGGTCATCGCTGTTGCCAATGCAGATATTGAAAGCCACACGACGATAGAGTTCCTGCAGGTTTCGCTCTACATCAGTACAGTTCTGAATAATGAAATCAACTATATCCAGATAGCCGTGCCCTGTAGTCGCATTATCTCCGTCATTCAGCCCCAACAAGGTCATTGCGGAAGCAAAATGAATCCGTTTTCCATCCTCAGTCCTGTCAAAACGTTCTGAAAGCAAGGTGTGATATTTTTCGCCTGTGGCAATAACTTTTGTTTTTGCTGCATTTATACCGGCTTTTGCTGCAAGCAAATGGCTGAAATGTTCCCAAAGTCCGGCATCGTAATCATCCTTACGAGAAGGGAACTTGGCGACATAAAGCGTTTTACCCGTGTCTGCCACACTGGCTTTCGGTCTTGCCCCACCCAATGAAGACCCCGGTTGAACAAGTTGCGTAATCCACTTTCTGTCTGGCAACACATTATCTTCTTCGCTTCTCTCAATCTCTGCACTGGCTGCAATCAATTCACGAATATCCGTCAAAGGTGGAATTTTCAACGATTCACTTACATTTATAAACTCTCCATCAGGGTCTTCCTTGAAGCGGAAAGCTCCCATTCGGGAGAAATCATCTATACCAGTCAGAAAATCGAATGAAGACAATCTTCGTACAGGTCGCTTTTCTTCCATTGCTGTAAGCTGTTCACGTCGCAACAACAGAGTCCGTCCCCATCGGTCTGGCAATGCATCCGAAAAACATCCGAATATATCTTTCCCCGGCTGCGTATATTGTTGTCCCGGATAATTATTCAAGTCATCACTCAAAAACAAATCTCCATGCTTCTTCAACCAATCATCGCTGAATGTAAAGCAATAACTGTCAGAGCCACGAAGTGATTCGTAGCCCAACTCGCCAATGAGTTCTATCTCCTTCAGCCAGTCAAAATCGGCATATACATACAGTTTCTTCATCCCTATTCCTTTTTAGATGCACGTTCCCTTGTCTTCAAACTCAAATCTTGCAAAGCCTTACCCAATCTATCTTCTTTGGCCAGCCACAGAATATCATCGTCAAGCTGCAAAGCATACAGCACACGCAAATAAATGCCGATTGCCACAGTCGGTACACCTTTCTCAATTCGGGATATGGTCAGCGGAGAACAGGTAGCACGTTCCGCAACCTGAGCCACACTCAAATTACGACGCAAGCGAGCCAATTTAATCTGTTCCCCTACTATCTGCATCTTTTGCTCCAATTTTCTGGGCAACTTAGTACCCATTGTATTTTTTGCCATAATCAACTCATCATATAATATGCAAAGATAATACTTTTTATTTATTTAATGATGTATTACGCATAGAAAAATACACCTCATTGCATAATTAACCATGCACATAATCTATTTTGAGCAGAAACTCCCAGAGCTAAGTGCTATTATATTGTTTGTTGTCGCTATATATGCCTATTAACGAATAAAATATTGTTTGTTATATAGATGCAATCTGTCCCTCGTTCACGCATCATATCAAAGAACTATTTTGCCAGCCAAAAGAAAAAACGACTTTACTTTATCCTCGTATTCATATATACGTCCATTAAAGTAAAGTCAAAAAGAGGGAGAAAGAAAAACATTCGACAAGCAAACGATTTTTTCTTTTGGTCAGCACCGTTATAATACACAACATCATCTTCAACCTTGGAGAAGTTGTTAGTGAAATAACCGCGAACATCACCACCGACAAAATGCGATGCAACACATTTCATATATCCCCAAATACACCTCAAATCAGCCCTCCAAAAATGATTTTGCACAAAGTTTTTCACTTGCTTTCATAATCCGAAAAAATGCACTAATTTTGTACTCGTTCAGCGAAGAAAAAGAAGTGCAAAACGGACTTTTCTACCATTTTATTTATAAAATATTGGTAGCCAACTGGTCTAATATGCTGCGTCGGAAAATAAACAACCTAAGAATCATTGCCTTATACCCAATTTGAATACCTAAATATTATGGCAGACAATTATATCGAAAGACAATACGAACAATATGAAGCCAGAAAAGCGGCTTGGGAAAAAGCACGCAAATATGGCAAAAAGAAAACGGGGATCACTCACCCTGCTAGAACTGAACAACCGGGCCAAACGACAACAGAGACCCATCATTATAAAAGAGTATTTGTTACGGGAGGAGCCAATGGAATTGGTAAAGCCATTGTAGAAATATTCTGTAAAAGTGGGTATCGGGTGGCATTTTGCGACAAAGACGAAATAGCAGGAAAACGTACTGCAGAAGAAACAGGAGCCATTTTTCATCAAGTTGACATAAGCGACAAGGATATGCTTGAACACTGCATGCAATCCATCATTGAGGAATGGGATGACATTGATATCTTAATCAATAACGCAGGTATCAGTGACTTCTCTCCTATCACTGAAACAAGCATAGAAGATTTCGACAGGATTCTATCCATTAATCTACGCCCGGTATTTATTACTTCACGCTTCATGGCTATCCACCGTCAATCGCAAACGATATCCAATCCGTACGGAAGAATCATCAACATCTGCTCTACCAGGTATTTAATGAGTGAATCCGGCAGCGAGGGATATGCAGCTTCTAAAGGGGGAATCTATTCACTGACACACGCGTTAGCCTTGTCACTTGCCCAATTCCATATCACAGTCAATTCTATTGCGCCGGGCTGGATACAAACCCATGACTACGATCGTCTCCGTCCGGAGGACCATGCGCAACACCCTTCGAGAAGAGTCGGTAAACCGGAAGATATAGCCCGCATGTGTAGATTCCTTTGTGAAGAAGGAAATGACTTTATCAACGGTGAAAACATCACGATTGACGGAGGGATGACTAAAAAGATGATTTACACGGAATAATATAGTTCCGAACCAAACATACAGAAGTAAATGGAATATGGTATTATAACGTACTAAAACCATCTCCACTTTTCCACTCCATGATACATTTTACTTTAAAGTCCTTGTTTCTATTTAAATGATACTCCAAATAAAAAGCTGCCCGGAAAATTTCCGGGCAGCTTTTTATTTGCCTCCGTTCAAACAACGGAGTATTCTTTTACAGAAGTTTAAAACTTACGTGTGTTCAGGTTCTTGTCAACCAAAACGCCATCAATAGCTTTCAGATCAAACTTCACAGCGCGTTTCGCTTTCAGCTTCAGAATAAACAGATCGTTTGTTCCTTCGAGGGCTTCTTTAGCTCCGAGGTTAACAAATGTAGGATAGAGTGCTTTTGTACCATTGGTATGGAGTCTGTCATAAGTCAGATTTTCCATAGCTTTGAGGTTCAGAGGTTCTACACCCACGAATTCATAATCCTGCTGATTGTATGGCAACGCAAAACTCAACGCATTTACAGAGCGGAGGTTGACACCTTTTACAAGCACTTCAACAACATCACCCTTACTGTAATTCCGTTTAGCAGTACTGATTTCAATGGTACCATCCAGTTTCTCAATCGGCTCTTCACTTACACCATCTTCCAATTGTGTTGCCACTACAGAAATATCATAAGCGTCAATCAAACCATTCTGATCAATGTCGCCTACACTGATATAGCCTTCATAGTCGGAATCACCTTTTCTCAGACCGGTATAGTTGGTATACGAGGTTAAATCGTTATTGTCGATCTTACCATCGTTATTGATATCACCCTGCAAACGGCTCTCGGTTCCGGGAACTTTAAATACATACAATTCCCTACCCGAACCATAGTTGTTTACACCTTCTGTTACAGCCAGTTTGATATAGCGTGCAGTCGGACGTTCAGTAAATGTAAATACTTTCACATCACCATTACGTTTCCAGTCGATTGCTCCGGCCTCGGTCCAGTTTTCCTTATCCATACTATAATATACAGTACCTTTCAGGATCGTTCCGTTACCACCATCGGTACGTGGCAGGTATTCGAATTTATCCAGCTGGTTCACTGTTCTCAGATCGATAATCATATCATAAGGCAGTGCTTTTGCTCCATACTTCGTATGCCACATATCACCCAGCTCGGCAAAGTCGAACAAACGATCGATATCAAATCCTTCCTGATTCTTCGCAGTTGTTTCACCCTTGATTCCGTGAAGAGCAAATTCCAGCGGATTAGCTTTTGTCTTAGCACCGAATTCAGCCCAATCCGAATAGCCATCCTTGTTTACGGCACGAATCTTAAATGTATAGTCTGTTTCAGCAGCCAGTCCGTCAAACAGCAACTCAGTATCCTTTATTGTTGTATACAGCATGCCATTGAATTCTATTTCATAGAAATCAGCATTCGGCACTTTGTTCCATGTCGGCTTCAAGGTATAAGCCTCAATATCTTCGGCAGCAATTCGGGCAGCAGGAGCGGTCAACGAACCGGAGGTTACTCTGTAATTATCGGCAGGTGCATATTGGAAGCCTTCGATATCCATTACAACTTGATTTTTAGTAATATCGGTAGCGGCCAGTTTCACAAGAACTTGAGGATTCTTAGTGATAACCTTCTTCTCAAATTCACTGCCCTTTGTAGCAAACTTATTCAAATTAGGAGCAGCGTCATAGAAGTATACGTTTTCACCTTTCCGGAAATCATCCATAGAAGACACTTCGGTCAACTTCACTTTGCCTTTACCTATCTGAGCAGAAACTTTCTTCGGCTTAGCAGTAACATTTACTCTGAATTCTGTGGCTTTCTCTTTTACAAAGCCGTCGAAATCACCCTGTGTAGGACGAATAGAAATCTTCACATTATTCTTTGAATCAACATTCGATTCAATGAAAGTAGTGGTTCCTTTACCCTCTTTATATGCTTCAGATATACCGTCATCGTCATATTCAACGGTCATCATGTGCTTATACGGATAGATTTCGTAGATACGAAGTCCCTTATTAATTTCAGCAACGTTATTATTAGGATTGGTCATCGGGATGATAGCTCCGTTCTTTACGAATACCGGAAGCTTCCAGAGGGGAGCGGCAAAATTGTTGAGAACACAGTTACCCTGATATTTCTCTCCGGTAAAATAATCGATCCACTCTCCTTCGGGCAAATAAATGCCATCACGGATATCATTGCCTTCAGCATCTGCTTTGGTAGCTTTGTAAATGGGGGCTACTAAAAAATCGGTACCATACATAAACTGATACTGCGTAGCTGTTCCCAAGGTGTAAGCATTCGGATATTCCAGGAACATGGCACGGATAAGCGGCATACCGGTTACAGCCTCTTTTGCAAAACTATAAGTGTAAGGCAGTAATTCCGATTTCAGTTTCAGATACCAGCGATTGATAGAAGTGGCAGGTTCGCCCAGAGCGTGAGGATACTTTTCATTAGATCCCCATCCGTCCATATTCAACTGCATCGGAGTGAAAGTTTTCCACTGGAAGTCTCTGGTGTTGACAATCATATTCTTGCCGCCAAAGATGCCATCCATATCCGAAGAAATATTAGGTTGGCCTGACAGGCCTGAACCGATATAGGTCGGGATATGGAAACGGATGTACTCCCATACACCGCCTGTCTGGTCACCCGACCAGATTCCGGCATATCGTTGCGTACCGGCCCAACCGTCAAGTGAAATAATGAACGGACGTGCATCGTTACCGTAATAAGGCATAATGTGACCCACATCTGCCACTCCATTCAATCCGAACGAATATCCCCAACCGACCCATGCTACGTCTGTTTTCAACACACGCACACCGGCATCTCTAACTTCTTTCACGATATCTCTTTGCAGCAATGCACTGACGCCTTCTTTCGGATGTAAATCCGATTGTGTCCACAATCCAATTTCAACGCCATTCTTACGGGCATAGTCACCCAGACTTTTCAGATTCTGAATGTTTCCGTCGAGTGTCTCCGTCTGTCCGTATCCGGCACCATATCCATCATTCGGCAGGAGCCAGCCCAACGGCATATCATGATTCTTGTAACGGTCAATCACTGCACGGGCCGAGAACTGATAATTATTCTTTTCACCGTTCAATGATTCTTTGATTCCGCCATTATCTTTCTGACTTTCTTTATAACGCTTTCCATCTTCGAACAAGATTCCTTTTTCGTCTTCTTTCCAATAGTCGCGATTGTAAGCATTCAAATGTCCCTGATAGAAACCGAACTTGGGCAGCAGTACCGGATTACCGGTCAACTGATAGAAATCATTCAACACGCCCACAGCTCCGTCGCTAACCATATAGAAGAGATCGAGATATGGAGAATCATGTGTAAGTTTCACTTTTCCCTTCTCGTCTGCACCGAAATCATATTTACCCGGTTTGAAGGTATACCACATCATACCATAGCCATTGGTCGACCAATAGAATGGCGCAGGAGAAGCTACTCCACCGTCAGTCCAACTATTCTCGTTTACAATATTAATGGCTTTTCCTTTGTGTGAAAAACGTCCGTTCTGCACACCGCCACCATAAAAATATTCATTGGGATTTTCTTTCAGGGTTACAGTCACTTTTCCCTTATCGAACAGTACGGGTTCTACCTCTTCAAAGGCAACAGTATTCTTTTCCAAGTCAATCACTTTCATCAAAGAAGTATTCTTGTCGATTTCCACTTTGATTTTCCCCGTAGTGATAGAGATGAGATTGCTGCCATCATTCAAGTTGAGTGTAGAAACTGTGTTTCTGGGATTGTTTACCAGAATTTGTGCTTCAGGTTTTGCTTCCGGATCACGGATGATTCCTCCGGCATTGTCCTGAAATACTCTGAAGATGTTTTCCCCGTAGAAATCGAATGTCATTCTCTGATTATTAGAGAATAATACTTCAATCGTTGTCGGATTGATTTTCTTTGCACTAACGATCTTCAAGTTTTGTTGTGTCACTTCTCTAACGATTTCGGACCTGTGCATTGCCTGCGCAGGCGAACCGGAAAACATCAGAGGCAAAGCGAGGGCGAACAGCACTGCTTTTCGCTGCCTACAATTACCAATTGCGTTTTTCATGATTTTTACTATAAAATTTCAACTAAATATTACTCCATTCTGTCAATAGATTGAATACGCAAAAATAGGCAAAAGTATTCATAAAAGACATATTTTATGAAAATAAATACAAGTAAATGCGCTTGCTTCCTATAATTCAGGAAGTACTTTCGCACCTTATGCCTCTTTCCTCCTAATCATCAATCTCAAAACATGGGGATGTTCTTATACTAAACATCCCCATGTTGTCCACCTAAACATCCCCATGTTTTGATAGTAAACATCCCCATGTTTTCCTATGTGGCATTAGAACATAAGACTATCCGGTCAGCAAGATAAAGCACTTGCCTTGTTACGTAAGCTAACAATCGGTTCGTGATATCGGTAGACTACTTCCTTAAACACACATTATTTATAGAGGAAATTAGCCAATCAGAATGAAAATCTTAACTTTGCAGAACAAAAATGAAATCATATATGGAAAAGCTAAAAATGGAATCTGTGAGCATCGCAGAGGACAGCCTGAATAAAATAGCCGAACTCTTCCCAAACGTAGTCACTGAATCGATGGGTAAGGACGGACAACTACATAAAGCTATCGACTTTGATAAACTGAAATTCCTGCTTACAGCCAACCAAGCAGAAATGGGAGTGGTATATGATGACGACGAACGTTACGAATTAACATGGGTGGGCAAGAAGCAGGCGATAAGAGAGGTGGCGCATCCTATCCGAAAAACATTGCGTCCCTGCCCGGAAGAGAGCAGGAATTGGGAACAGACCCAAAACCTATACATCGAGGGAGACAATCTGGACGCAATGAAACTCCTGAAAAAGAGTTACGCAGGAAAGGTAGACGTTATCTATATCGATCCGCCTTACAACACGGGTAAAGACTTTATCTTCAATGATACATTCGCTCTTTCACAGGAAGAATCCGACGAGAAACAGGGAAGATATAATGAAGAAGGGCAACGATTGTTTCAGAATACGGAGGCTAACGGAAAGTTTCACTCCGATTGGTGTAGCATGATGTATGCCCGACTGATGCTTGCCCGCACTCTGTTAAATGATAATGGCATCATTTTCATTTCCATTGATGATCACGAATTGGCAAATCTGATCAAAATAGGAAATGAAGTATTCAATGCTTCTAATTTCATCGATGTATTTAATTGGGCCAAGACGGAAACTCCGGAAAATCTCTCAAAAAAAAGTAAGCAAATCATCGAATACATCGTCTGCTATCAGAAGAAGAAAAACGACATGAAATTCCAGGGTCTGAAGAAGGAATCGGTTAGTTCGAACGGTTTGTTGAATCAACCGAATTCCGTCGGTATCCTGACCTTCCCCGCCAACAAAGTAGTCACTTCCATCCCCGACGGAGTGATCAAAGCAGGCATGTACGGAACAGATGCTTATGATGTGGAATTACTGGAAGACACCACCGTACGTGGCGGACTGTTTACAGCCCCCGTCAAACTGAAAGCCAAATTCAAATGGAGCCAGGCGAATCTGGACAAAGAGATACAAAAAGGAACAACAATCAAAATACCGACTCTCAAGTTAAGTCCTTCGTACGAAAAGCTGGAATATGATCCGGAAGTTCCGCCCAACCTGATCAATCACAAAGTAGGAGTTGAAACCAATGAACAGGCCGGTAACCATCAACTACAGTTCTTTGATAAGAAAGTATTCAACTTTCCGAAACCTGTCAGCCTGATCCAATATTTATGTGAGTTTATCGACACCAAAAACAAAGATTGTATCGTGATGGATTTTTTCTCAGGAAGCGGTACGACCGCCGAAGCAGTTATGCGGATGAACATGAAACCACGTAAAAACAAGGTGAAATACATCCTCGTGCAACTGCCGGAAGATGTGACTGAAACAATAAAAAAGGCCAAAACTCCCAGTGAAAAAGAGATTATGCAGAATGCAATCGACTTCCTTACGGAAAACCATAAAGCATTGAACATCTGCGAACTGTCCAAAGAACGTATTCGACGTGCCGGAGACACAATTGAGGCGGAATGCAACCAGCGTAAATCAAAGGACCTCCCGGACATCGGTTTCCGTGTTTTTCGGATTGCCGACAGCAATATGAAGGACGTGTACTACAGTGCAAAGGAATATTCACAGAGTGATTTATTCTATTTCACTGATAATATCAAAGAAGACCGTACCGGACTCGATCTGCTTTATGGTTGCCTGACCAACCTGGGACTATCCCTGTCTCTACCACATGATGAAGAGGATATACATGGATATACGGTTTATTCTGTCGACAAGACCGAATTAATGGCATGTTTCGCAGAACAGATTCCCGAAAAAGTCTTCCGTGAAATAGCCGGCAGGCAACCACGCCGGGTTGTTTTCCGCGACGCCTCATTCCGTGACAGTGCCGATCGTATCAATATAGACGAGATATTCAAAACATTATCTCCCGGTACTACGATCGAGATTCTTTAAACAGAGAAGGAAGATACAGAAATGAAATTAAAATTCAAACATCAGAAGTTTCAGGAAGACGCAGCAAAAGCGGTATGTGATGTCTTTGGCGGGCAGCCATACAAGATATTCGACTATCAAGTAGAGCCCCGGAAGAAAGACGGACAGACCAGCTTTGAAAAGTTTACAGGATTCCGTAACCACCCTATCGTACCTCAACTCACAGATGAGATCGTTCTGAAACACATCCGGGATATCCAGCGTGCCCAACAAATCAAACCGTCGGAAGCGCTGGAAGGGAAATACAATCTCACCATCGAAATGGAGACGGGTGTAGGTAAAACGTATACCTACATCAAAACCATCTTTGAACTGAACAAACGCTACGGTTGGTGCAAGTTCATCATTGTCGTACCCAGTGTTGCCATCCGCGAAGGAGTCCACAAAAGCCTGGAGATTATGAAGGAACACTTTGCCTCGGATTACAGCACCCCTCTGTCTTATTTCATCTACGACTCCAAACAGTTGGGTGAATTGAACGCATTTGTCACAGACAGCAAAATCCATGTAATGATCATCAATTCACAGAAGTTCAATGCAACGAACAAAGATGCCCGCCGCATCTACATGAAGCTGGATGATTTTGGCGGAAACTGTCCCATCGATGTGATTGCGCAGATGAATCCGATACTGATTATCGACGAACCTCAGTCAGTAGAAGGAGCCAAAACAAAAGAGGGATTGAAACGATTCAATCCCCTGTTCACACTGCGTTATTCGGCTACACACCGCGAACTCTATAATCTGGTCTATCGCCTGGACGCAATGGAAGCTTACAACCTGCAACTGGTTAAGAAGATCGCTGTCAAGGGTATCTCTATCAGTGGGACAACAGCTACTGAAGGATTCGTTTATCTGGAAGGTTTGAACCTGTATCCGGACAAAAACCCGACTGCCAATATCGGATTCGAAGTAAAAAGAACCAAAGCAGTGAATCAGGTAGTACGAGCTCTGAAGATAAATGATGACTTGTATGCTAAATCAAACCATCTGGAAGAATACCGGAACGACTATGTAATTACAGATATCAACGGCGTTGAAGACTCCGTCACCTTCCGGAACGGCATCAAACTTTATGCAGGTGACGTAGCGGGTAGCGTCAACGAAACTCAACTACGACGTATCCAGATACGGGAAACCATCTTGTCACACATAGAAAAAGAACAGGAACTGTTTGAGAAAGACATCAAAGTTCTCTCCCTTTTCTTCATCGATGAAGTAGCCAAATACCGCCGGTATAACCCGGACGGAAAGGGAGAATATGCCGAGATTTTCGAACAGGAATATACCGATATCATAAAGCACCTGGATCTTTCGTTATTCAATCAGCCGGAATATATCGATTACCTGAGATCGACTGTGGCATCGAAAGCTCACGAAGGATACTTCTCCAAAGATAAAAAAGGAAAACTGATTGACAGTAAAACCGAGCGGGGAACCAAAGAATCGGCAGATGAAGATGCTTACGATTTGATTATGAAGAATAAAGAACGTCTGCTTGACCGGAAAGAGCCGATCCGCTTTATTTTCTCACATTCCGCTCTGCGGGAAGGATGGGACAACCCGAATGTCTTTCAGATCTGTACCCTGAAACAAAGTTCGGCAGAGGTACGCAAGCGTCAGGAAGTGGGACGAGGGCTGCGCCTCTGTGTAAACGGACAGGGAGATCGCATGGACGCCAACGTTTTAGGCGAAGAAGTGCATCGTGTCAACCTACTGACCGTGATAGCCAGCGAATCGTACGAATCGTTTGCCAAAGGCTTACAGACAGAAATGGCGGAAGCCATAGCTGACCGTCCACAGAAAGTAACCATCCAATTATTCAAGGACCAGTCGCTCCGATTAGCTAACGGTGAAACCATCATAGCCACCGAAGATATAGCACAAAGTATCTACGACTCTTTACTTGAAAACAAGTACATCAAGAAAGGAGAACTGACAGACAAATTCTATGAAGACCGTAAACAGGGAGAAGTGATTTTCGACGACGAGCTCACCGATTATAAGGCGTCTATCATGACCATCCTAGCCTCTATCTATAATCCAAGGGAGATGCAGCCGAACGATGCAAGGAAAAGTAAGATAAATCTTCGGTTGTCAAAAGATAAACTTGAAAACAGCAAACTTCAGGAACTGTTAAAGCTGCTATGCAGTAAGTCAACCTACACCGTAAAGTTTGACGAAAAAGAATTGGTAGAGAGAGCGATCGAAAGTTTAAATGAAAAGTTAAGAGTATCCCAGCTCTATCTTTCTGTCATTACGGGCCAAATGGAAAAAATCAAGTCCAAAGCAGCTTTAATTTCGGGAGAGGCATTTAAGGTAGATGCCAATCAGGCGCACTATGAAAAGATAGATGCCATGGCAAACGATCAAGTAAAATATGACTTGCTCGGTAAACTCACAGACGCCACCAATCTGACCCGACAGGCAGTTGCTCAGATTCTCTCCCGGATAAAACCGAATGTATTCGGCCAATTCAAAAACAATCCCGAGGATTTTATTATCAAGGCTTCGGAACTGATTAATGAAGAAAAAGCATGTCTGATAGTAAAACATATCGAATATACCCCAATCGACCAGTACTATGATGTATCGGTCTTTACCCGGGCAACTATTCAGGGGCGTTTGGGAGTAAACACAATAAAAGCAGATAAACATCTGTACGATCATGTGAGATTCGACTCCCAAAATGAAAAAACATTCATGGAAAGACTGGAAGAAAATGACGAAATAGAAGCTTATGTAAAACTACCCGGCAATTTCTATATCCCTACTCCGATGGGAAAATACCATCCGGACTGGGCCATCGTCTTCAAACAAAAGTTATCGAAGTATCCTTATTTTATTGCCGAAACCAAAGCCAGCGATTCCTCCCTACAAGATCGGAGAATAGAAGAGGCAAAGATCGAATGTGCCAAAAAACATTTTGCGAAGACAAACGGTGGGAAGCTTAAATATAATAAAGTAAGCTCCTTCGAAGAACTCTTGAAAATCGTCACACAAGAATCCGTTTTAAATCCAATAAAGTAGCATGTTTCATTCCTTCCAGACCTCCATTGCCGGCATCGAATTGCCCCGCTTGTTTACTTATCCCTTCCATTACACTCCTCATCCGTTATGTGTAATGGCAGCAGGAGAAGTACAGGCTTACATAAATAAGCAGACAAGATGGAAAGAAGAATTGGACAAAGGAAAAATGTTCGGCGTATTGATAGTCCGTACTTCTAACGGACAAACGGGATATTTGGCTGCTTTTTCGGGTAATTTGTGCGGAAGCAATTCACACTCTTTCTTTGTACCGCCGGTATACGATCTGTTGAAACCGGATGGTTTCTTCAAGATAGAAGAAGAACAAATCTCGGCTATCAATCACCAAATCGGACAGTTACAAAACTGTGACCGATATCTGGAACTCCAACAAAAGATGGAGAGAGAAACAGCTTCCTCACAGCAGGCATTGTCAGAGGCCAGAAAAGTTCTGAAAGCAGCAAAAGAAAAACGGGAACAGCGCAGACTTCACCGACCGAACGAAAATGAACAAGCTGCCATGATTCGCGAAAGCCAATACCAGAAAGCAGAATTCAAGCGTTTGGAAAGATACTGGAAAGAACAAATTTCCGAAATAAAGACAGAACTGGAAAGTTTCTCGTCACAGATAGAGGCTCTCAAAGCCGAACGCAGAAATCGTTCGGCAGCATTGCAACAAAAGCTATTCCAACAGTTCAACTTCCTGAATGCCAAGGGGGAAACTAAAAATTTGTGTGCTATCTTCGAAGAAACCGTTCAAAAAACGCCACCTGCCGGAGCAGGTGAATGTGCTGCCCCGAAACTATTGCAATATGCTTATCTAAGCGGATTAAGCCCCATTGCCATGGCCGAATTCTGGTGGGGGGAATCTCCTAAGACAGAGATCAGACACCACGGTTATTATTATCCGTCTTGCAGAGGAAAATGCGAACCCATTTTGCGACACATGTTGCAAGGTCTCAATGTAGAGCCAGCACCCTCAGAAAGATACTCTTTATCACAAAATATGCCGGAGATTCTTTTCGAAGACCAATGGCTTTTAGTTCTTCATAAACCCGAAGGAGTACTCTCCGTACCCGGAAAGTCAGAAGAACAATCGATCTACAGTCTGCTTAGAGCCCGCTATCCTGAAGCGACAGGTCCCCTCGTTGTACATCGATTGGATATGGCCACTTCAGGATTACTGCTGGCTGCCAAGACCCAAGAAGTACACCGGCACCTACAGGCCCAGTTTGAAAACCGAAGCATCAAAAAACGATATATAGCTCTATTGGATGGTATCCTTCCGGAAGAAGAAGGAGTTATCGATCTTCCCATCTGTCCGGATTATCTTGACAGACCCAGACAAATGGTGAACGAAGAGCTAGGAAAAACAGCTATCACCCGATATCAGGTGATGGATCGGAAAAACGGACAGACCCGTATTGCTTTCTTCCCGCTGACGGGACGGACACATCAGTTGCGTGTACATGCAGCTCATCCGTTGGGATTAAACTGCCCTATCGTAGGAGACGAGCTTTATGGACGGAAGGCAGAACGCCTTTATCTGCATGCCGAATATCTGGAATTCATCCACCCCGTATCCGGGCAAAGAATGGTCATCGAAAAGAAAGCTGAATTTTAATTGATAAGTCATGATAGAACAACCTTCCCCAAAAGTATATGATGAACTTCTTTCCATCTGGGAAGAAGCTGTCCGAAGCACACACCATTTCCTGACCGAAGCAGACATACAATTTTATAAGCCGCTGATCCGACATGAATATCTTGCCGCAGTCCGATTGTACATCATTCGCGAAGATTCAGGAACTATTGCAGCCTTCATGGGATTAAGTAATGATTGCATAGAAATGTTGTTTGTCCGTCCGAATGCCCATGGACATGGCTACGGTAGTCGGCTGGTTGAATTTGCCATTCGGAAAAAACGAATCTATAAAGTAGACGTAAACGAACAAAATGCAGCAGCACTGGGATTCTATTTACATATGGGATTTGAGACTACCGGTCGCGATGCATTGGATGCAACAGGTAAGTCATTCCCCATTTTACACCTGCAAATTCCTCCCATCCGACTCCGAAAAGCAACTCTTGAGGATATAGATCTGCTTAGAACCCTATTTACACAAAGCGTGCAGAATACCTGTTCGGCTGACTATAACAGGTTACAAATCCAAGCATGGACCGGACGGGGAACTCTACAACGTTGGCATGAACTGTTTCAAAGCGACCTATACTTTCTGTTGGCAGAAGACAGCAGAAAGTCTCAAGTGGCAGGATTCACATCTGTCAACTCTAAAGGATATCTGCATAGCATGTTCGTACATCCCGACTATCAACGCCAGGGAATAGCTTCGCGCCTATTGCTAAAAGCAGAAGAGTATGTCCGTATCCGTCAAGGCGTATCTGTCTATTCGGAAGTGAGCATCACTGCCCGCCCATTTTTTGAGAAACACGGCTATAGTATCGAAAAAGAACAAACAGTATCTGTTGGTGACATAGAAATGACTAATTTCTTGATGTATAAACGAATTTAACAGAACGAACTGAGATTTTTTTATAGCTTTGCGATAGATTACCATTTAAAATCAGCTCATGTTAAAATCAAAATATCTGTTTCTTTCACTTATTTGCCTGCTGACATCGTTCCGACTCCATGCTCAATTTATGGATTACGGCTCGGATCCTGCTAAATTCAAATGGAATATCGCGAGATTACCCCACTACAATCTGGTTTATCCGCAAGGAAACGATTCCATGGCTTACCGTTATGCCCTCTTTCTCGAGAATGTTTATCCACACATGTCAAAGACCATTGGAAAACCGATCAAAACTAAGTTTCCGGTCATTCTTCATCCGGGCAACATGCAATCCAACGGAATGGTATCCTGGGCTCCCCAACGAATGGAACTTATTACAACGCCTTCTTCGGATCTGAATAACCAAAGTTGGGATAAGCATCTGGTACTGCACGAGTCACGCCATGTTTTCCAGACAGGAAAGGTAATGCACGGCATTTTCAAACCGCTCTATTATATAATAGGTGAACAGGCAGCCGGAGTAGCCTCTTTTTTCTTGCCGGTATGGTTTCTTGAAGGAGATGCCGTAAGTACGGAGACTGCCATGTCTAACGGTGGTCGTGGACGACTACCGGAATTTAACATGGTCTACCGTGCCCAAATGTTAGGAGGAAAAAAGAACTATTCCTTCGACAAGTGGCTAATGGGATCTTACAAAAACTATACTGGTACCTACTATGCACTGGGGTTTGATATGACCTCTTATGCTCGTCAACGCTACGGAGCCGATATTTGGGATAAAAGCACCGGTAGATACATTCGGAACCTACTGTTCGAAGGTTCATTTAAGCATTATACGGGCAGTAGTTTTAAGCGTCTCCAACATGATACGTTCGACTTCCTGCGTGCAGAGTGGGAGAAACAGGATACTTGTACACAGTCCCCGCAATATCTATCACCTGCAAAAGAGACTTATACCTCCTATCGATACCCACAACCCATCAACGATTCTATAGTGATTGCCGTAAAGTCGGGATTGAAAGATATCAACTCTTTAGTGATCATCAATAATGGCAGAGAAAAACATCTGGACTATATAGGTAGTATCAATAGCCGTTTGAGCTATCGAAACGGCCGGGTTTACTGGAGCGAACTAGTACCCGGACTACGTTGGACACACCAGAATTACTCAATTATAAAGTACTATGATCTGGATAAGAAAAACATAAAAACCCTCACTCCCCGACAACGTTATTTATCCCCGGCCATTGACGAGCAAGGACAGCACATTGCCGTTTCACGTCCTACAGTCGAAGGTAAAAACCAACTCGTGCTGATACAAGCAGAAAAAGGTAATGAACTCGCTGCTTTCGACGTTCCCGATAATGCATTTATCAAAGAACTGACATTTGCAGGAGGCGACACAATTATCTTGATAGCTGTCGCAGATTCCGGTATCCGCCTATTACAATTCAACTTCGGAAACGGAATATGGAAAGAACTGTTAAAAACAACTTCCGCCAATATCACTTCTCCTATTTGGAAAGATGGAAAAATCTTTTTCGAATCGGGAGCCAACGGCACCAACAACATCTACAGCCTCAATCCGGCAGACGGACAAGTCCGCCGAATGACAGCTGCCCGCTTCGGAGCTTTCGATCCTTCTTTTGGATCGTCAGACGGACGTTTGTTCTTCTCTGATTACCAAGCCGACGGATATCGCATTGCCTCACTCCCGACTGACAGTATGCTCTTTGAAAAGACAGATCTCAACCAGTCGGCTTCCATGCCATTTGTTGAAACACTTGCCGCTCAAGAGCAATTCAACCTGGACTCGGCACGTCTGACATCAGTCGATTTCAATCCGAAACGTTATAGAAAAGCGGAACATACGTTCAAAATTCACAGCTGGGCCCCTTTCTATTATGATGTGGCTGAGGCAATGAACTCAGGTGCCAGTGATCTGAGTACAATAGTAAAACCCGGAGCAACCCTGATGTCCCAAAATACCCTGAACACAGCCATCATGCAGGCCGGATGGTATATAGACAAAGGCTATCATCATGGTAAACTGTCATTTATCTATCAAGGCTGGTTTCCCGTTATCAACCTGTCGGTAGACTATGGTGATAAAGCTTTCAATGTAGACTGGACACAGAATGACAAAGGGCAAGACATTACACAGGGCCATTATACCCAACGAAATCTGGTGGAAGCAGAAGCACGTGTCTATCTCCCTTTCAACTTAACACACAACCAACGAATACGAGGCATACAACCGGCTCTAACTTATTATTTTACCAATAATAAATATCAGGAATATCACAGTCGGAAATTCCATAACTTCCAATATATCCTACCGGAAATTCTATTCTATGATTACAGACGAAAAGCTCAGCGAGACATTCTCCCCCGCACAGGCTATCAATTACGTTTGCAATACCTGAAGACTCCATTCAATTCTGAAAATTACGGAAGCCTGTATGCCGCCCACCTGACTACTTACTGGCCGGGAATCATCAGGAATCATGGGCTGATGATCCGTGTCGGCTATCAGTATCAGGATCTTGACAACAAAGCATTATACCTTCCCAAACATCTTTTGGAAAAAACCCGAGGATACCATTTCCAGTATCAAACCCGCCAACAATGGGCCTTCAAAGCAGATTATGCTTTACCCCTGCTGTCACCCGATTGGAGCATCGGCTCACTTATTTACATCCGTCGGTTGCGTGCAAACCTCTTTTATGATCTATCGCGCAATCAAGCCAGTTCTAAAAGTAGGTGGATTAACCAAAGTTCATACGGAGGCGATCTGATTTTCGACTGGAATGTACTACGAATGAGTTATCCGCTTACAACAGGCATACGCTTGATACAGCCGATCAATTATGGCAAATTTCAAGTAGAGGCACTGTTTTCAATCAGTTTCTGACATTGGGTGCAAGTTACTTTATTTCAAAACTTTCCAAACTAAAGTTTCCATAACATCTGCCACAGATAGCGGTAAAGGTTCCCCCTCCTCTCTTCGCAATTCATCTGTCATGAGATGGTCTGTGCACTGATTTTCCCAATAGATATCATGTATACTTGCTTGGATACGGTTAAACAAACGCATAAAACTCCGTTCACGCCCTGACCATTCCTACTCTTATTTTCGATTAAAACACTTAAAATCAGCATATAAACTTCATATTTAACCGCAAGATCCGTATCTTAGCTGTTAAGATGAAAAATGAAAACCGTCAAAAGTCAGCTTGTTCCCATCGCTCCGCCACTTTGCATAGAGGGTTCTTTATCTGCCTATCAATTCCCTATACTCACCGGGAGTCTTTTCAGTGATACTCTGAAACTGCTTAATAAAATAAGGTACGCTGTTGAAACCGGACTCAAAAGCTATTTGCGAAACAGACAAGTTTGAATATGACAGTAATTTACAAGCATGTTCTATCCGGATTTCTGCCAGACACTGAAAAATACTTTTGTCTGTCCGTTGTTTAAAGTAACGGCAAAGTGCAGAAGGATTCTGCTTTACATAATCAGCCACTTCTTGCAGGAGAACTTTCTCTTTAAAATGATTAAATAAATAGGTATACACTTTATTGACCGGTTCATTCACTTCCAGAAGCCTATTAGAACCATTGTAGGCTACATCAGAAAGTAATTTAATATTCCGACATTCAGTCAGTCTCCCCAAGATACGTAATATAGTGATCAAACGATTAGTATGTTTTAAGAGATCCATCTCCTGAAACAATTCTTTGACCTCATCATACAACCCTTTATCATAAAAGCGAACGCCATATTGACTTTTTCTCAGTAGACGATAAATCTCTTGATAATCAGGCAAATTTTCTATATGTACAGGAAATATGTCCGGAAGAAACTGTAAGGCTTCTCCGGCACTGCATACAGTGTTCGCAACAGGATTCAGTTTTGAATTACAAAGATGCAGATGAGGCACATTGCTCCCTATCAAAGCAATATCCCCTTCTTGAAAGTCCGCGACTCCTTCTCCTACAAACTGTTTTCCACTCCCTTGAGTGAAGAGCATAATTTCGTATTCCGCATGCTTGTGTCGGGGTAACACAAATTGCGGATAGATAATATGACTGCATGAGGTATCAATCTCATGTATAATTTTTCGTTCTAAAATAGCCATAAAGATCTATTTGGATTCCGAATGCAAATATACAGAAATATACTGCAAATAAAATAGAATCCCATTAGAAAGACAATGTGTAACTTTGCCACATCTGATAGGTTTGTCGTAAAAAACATAAATCGCTAAAGCCTCTATCCATGAGCTATATAAATCTCTATATTATTTATGACTGATAAATACTATCATATATATTCAAACAAATCAATAAAATAAGATACAATGAAAGCAAATGATTTACTATCCCAATTTGGTGATCATCGCCAAAGAGTTCAAAGCGCCATTACCTCCGTTTGCGAAGGAAGAGGGATTCTTCTGGTAGATGACGAAAACCGAGAAAATGAAGGGGACCTGATCTTCTCTGCCCAAAGTATGACAGAAGCAGACATGGCCATAATGATACGGCATTGTAGTGGCATTGTTTGTCTGTGCATCACGGAGGAGAAAGCCCGACAACTGAACTTACCGTTAATGGTGGAGCAAAACACCAGTAAATATGGTACCGCATTCACCATTTCGATCGAAGCAGCAGAGGGAGTGACCACCGGAGTATCAGCAGCCGACCGCATACAGACTATCCGGACGGCCATTGCCCCCAATGCCACTCCCGAATCTCTTCATCATCCCGGACATATATTCCCATTGATAGCCCGTTCCGGCGGAATCAAAGAACGGAGCGGTCACACCGAAGGCAGCATAGACCTGATGAAACTGGCAGGACTTGCACCCTGTGCTGTACTTTGTGAATTGACCAATGATGACGGAACTATGGCGCGCTTACCCGAAATCATAGAATTCGGGCTAGAACACAAATATCCGGTAGTGACAATCAATGATTTAAAAGAATATCAGACAGCCCCCGACTTCCTTCCCAAGCTGGTAGGCTCCTTCTCTTGTCCGGCAGCCGAAAATCCGACTACTGCCATTATGGAAGCAGCATTCCGTCACCACTATATGCACTACAGATATATCAACTGTGAAGTCGGTCCCGAAAATCTGGCGGCTGCCATACAGGGTGCAAAAGCCATGGGATGGAGAGGATTCAACTGCTCTCTGCCTAACAAGGTGGAAATCATCCGATACTTGGACGAGTTAGGAGAATCGGCAAAAATCATCGGTGCAGTGAATACAGTTGTCATTGGAAACGATCAGAGGGCTACCGGAGAAAACACAGATGGAAAAGGTTTTGTAAAAGCCATTTCGGAAATTATCACCATCCAAGACAAGAAGATTGCCTTGTTAGGTGCTGGCGGTGCTGCCCGTGCCATCGCTGTCGAAATGGCTCTGGCGGGAGTGAAAGAGATCACTATCTTGAACAGAAACAGAGACAAAGGCCAGGCATTGGCAGATTTACTGAACAGCCAAACGGTTGCAACTGCCAGATTTGTACTTTGGGACCATCCTTATCGGTTTTCCACAGATATCGACATTGTCATCAATGCCACCTCAGTAGGGCTTTATCCCAACGTAGACCAACGCTTGAACATAGACACAGATACCTTATTGCCACATATGGTAGTAGCCGACTGCATCCCCAACCCGGTATACACCCAACTGTTGAGAGATGCGGTCCGCCGCGGTTGTTGTCATGTATTGCCCGGAATGAAAATGCTGGTCTATCAAGCGGTCATTGCCATAAAATACTGGTCAGGAGTTGATGTCGATCCGGATATAATGCTGGAAAAATTAAAAGAAGTAGTAAAGCCTGCTTAGATTTTCCTTAAATAAATTTTTATAAGAGTTTTATCGGTCTGTTCTTGAGTTTCTTTTCGGTCTATCTTTCCGTTTTTATTCATTACATAGCCTACCATGCTCCTCAAAAAAACGAGAAAAGATCTTTGAAAACAAATCTCAAGACAATCTCAAGTAAAATTTAAACAGAGACTTAAGAATCCGAAAACAAAGTCACTATAAAACACATGGATGACTATAGATTTCAATCTTTCCGGGTTACCAATAACCACCGAATGATTCTCTATAGTCATCCCCAAAATTATCTTGTCACCAACTCTATGATTTATAAATAAGGTATAATCGTTATATAAATGCCTGTAATGATGGCCGAAGTGATTACTCCTGAAATGTTGGCTCCTAATGCATCACCCAAAATAAAAGAATTCGGATTATCTTTACTTACCAACTTTTGAGCCACTTTTGCCGTAGTGGGTACACAGCTTACGGCTGCAATGCCGATCACCGGATTATAGTTCCCTTTCTTAATGAAATACATAATGTACCCTCCCATGATGCCTCCGATACCCGACAGTAACAAAGCAAGCATACCTAATACTAACAGTTTAAGAATCTTCGGATCGAGTAACAAATGTGCGTCGCAAAGTACACCCAATAATAATCCTAACATAAAAGTAGAACCATAGAGCAACGGACCGCTCACAAAATCATATATATGCTTCATACCGGATTCACGTACTGCCACTCCCAGGAATAGCGAAAAGAACAATGGTGAAGCAACCGGAAACAAGAAACACAATACTGCACACAGGATTGCAGAAAAAGCCAGCTTCACTTTCGCATCATAATTTTTAGGAGCTTTCTTTTCTACCATCTTGATAGCACGCAGACGTTTAGGAATCAGCAATTTCACCAAATAAGGATATCCCCCGTAAGTCAATCCCAGATAAAGATAAGCCACCACCGTAATAGGTACAAACAAGTGTTTGGCCAAAGCAAGCGATGTAAACAAAACCATCGGACCATCAGCTCCGCCTACCATTGCCACTGAAGCACTTTCTTTTAAAGACAGTCCCAGACCGGAAGCAATAGGCACTGTCAAAAATGTACCCAATTCAGCACATAAAGCAAGAAAAATGCTGGCAAACGGTTTCTGCAATAGGAATCCCACATCAAGCAATGTACCGATTCCCATAAATACAAAGCAGGCTATCAATCCGTTGCTAAAGGTCAATGTGTATACCGGTTGCAGAAAGTCAATCTGCATCGTGTTCATCAATGCGTCGGTATCCGACAGCATCGGATCTAAAAAAAGATTCCCCAATGTTCCGTCGGGCATAATCAGTGTTCCACAATTAATAGCTACCATTCCCAGGCCCATCGGAATCATCACCATTGGCTCGAGTACCCCTTTCCAGCCTAAATAAATGAGCAGAAACCCCAAAGCTATTAAAAACATACGGGCACTGGCCAGAAACCATCCGCTGGCTATCATTGTTCCAAATCCCTGAAACAGGGTTCCAAAGTCTATACTTTCCATACTATCAAGATTTATTGTTTTTTATTGGTTGAGGATGTCTTATTATTTTTTTTATCATGCTGTAACATCTGTTCTTCTTTCCGAAGAAACATCGTTCTTGTGTCTTCCGGGTAAAAATAATCCATTAAACCTCTCTCCGATTCACCGGGACTGACACCATGATAAAACCCACGATTATCTCCGGGATGTTTTGTGACCCCCCTGCTGAAGTCTTCACGCCCATCACTGCCATACTCCTCATCACTCAGAGCACTTTCAGTTATTAACGTAGCTACTTTCTGATGCAGTTTCCGAATACGCTTCAGCCGGGCCAATTCTTCCTGGTGCGAACTATAAAAAGCCAACGAATCAGCTGCAGAGGCAATCAACTTTATCACCCCGGCAACGAAAAAACCAATGACGAAGGTAAGCCCCATCATGGCAAAAGTGGATAACAATAAGCTAAACATAACACAGTATGATTTTAGATTGAAAAATAAAATGCAATGTATACCGACCGCCGGAAAATACAAGACGCACCTTCCCGGCATTTATCGGAATGGATAAATGGGGTTACCCAATCACTTCAATACAGAAGTGTAGAATCGGAAAGCTAAATCAGGATATGCTCTAACGAGTATACATAATACCCGCTGGAATATTTAATGAAGTTATGATTGAAGTCCGGATAAGTATCTCCCCTCTCCGATTGATGGAAAAGTGAGGCATTGAGCAGCCGGATAGCAGTCTGCAATTTGAGTTTCAAAATTTTGGAAGAACTTAGTTCCCGTGAAAAAGAACTATGGGGAAGAATAGCATCACACACTTTGGATTCAGCCGTCTCATCATTAAATAAAGAATGGTCTCCGGCATATTGTGATACAAAGGTGGCAGTAACTTCGGCGGGAAGTTCTGCAGCTTCTTCTATAGAAGCGGTATAACCGGCTCCATACACAAAAAAGATACCTATCAATATGCAGAATATGTACTTTATCATAGTAGTTGCAAACGTAGCAATAAATTTGAGAAAAAATAGAATTCGTTGTCTAATTAACGAATATTTTATAATGATTGTTCCGGATATAAACGGATAAATGACAAAAAAAGCGGAGAATCATCCGATTCCCCGCTTCTTATTCATATAATATAGATTGTGTTTAATTACATGGTAACCTGCTTTGCAAGCAGTTTTTGAAGTTTGCCATTTAACAGCTGGCACATTGTTCCATTTCCCATTGCTTGGTAACGTTTGATACGATACTGCAACATCATAATTTCATTTGCATTCTTTTTCATAATTTTGGTCCTCTTTTTTTGCTCTCCACGTTTTGAAGAGCGGTTTTACATCTTGTTTTCTTTATTAACACTGCAAAGATACGAAATGTTTTCGAAAATATGTTCTAAAACATAAGAAAAGTGTATCGTTAGTTGATTTTTCTTTTTATAAGGCCTGATTTGGCAAGTGTATATTACAAATATATTGCATAACTTTGCGCTTTATCAAGAAAAACGACTATGCTCAAACGGATACCCCACACATACACCATCATTTCTTCGGTCATTCTACTCTGTGCAGTGCTTTCCTGGATCATTCCTGCCGGAGAATATATGCGAGAGACAATCGACGTAAACGGTATTTCCCGCACTGTCATTGTAGACCATTCTTTCCACCGGGTAGAACAGACACCCCAGACCTGGCAAGTGTTCAGCTCCCTTCTTGAAGGCTTCGAACGTCAGGCAGGAATTATAGCTTTCTTACTGATTATGGGAGGTGCCTTTCAAATAATGAATAATAGCCGTGCTATTGATACCGGCATTTTTTCATTTCTGAACTTCACGAAAGGACTTGAAAAACACCGACTGATCAAAATACTGGGAGTAAACAATGTAGTGATATCCTTAGTCATCATCCTTTTCAGCCTTTTCGGTTCCGTATTCGGTATGAGTGAAGAGACACTGGCCTTCGTCATCATCATCGTCCCACTTGCCATATCAATGGGATATGACTCCATCACCGGGCTGTGTATGGTATACGTAGCTGCCCATATCGGCTTTTCCGGTGCAGTACTGAATCCTTTTACGATCGGCATTGCGCAAGGTTTGTCTGATCTCCCGTTGTTCTCCGGATTTGAATACCGTATGTTTTGTTGGCTGGTACTGACCACCGCCCTGATTGTTTGTGTACTCAGATATGCCGCTGTCGTCAAAAAGCATCCGGAAAAATCACCTATGTATCATGCTGACGCTTATTGGCGGAAACGGGAAAAAGAAAGCTGTGGAGAGATATCCCATGTAACGACTCGCCAAGCATGGATCGTATACCTATTGTTACTCGTGTCCTTGGGGTTGTTCTCCATCATCTACCCGATCAGTACTTTTTCAGTAGGTGAAGCATCAGTCACCTGCTATGCAGTTCCCACCTTATCTATCTTGTTTGCAGTTTTCGGTTGGCTGGGTTTACGCAAATCCAACCAGTTCTTTATATTGACCTTACTCGCATTCACTATTCTTTTCTTGATTATCGGTGTCATGGGTCATGGCTGGTATTTACCGGAGATATCCGCCATCTTTCTGGCAATGGGCATTCTTTCGGGGTTTGCCAATAGTGAACATGCAGATGCTATCATCAAGCAATTCATGGATGGAGCCAAAGATATGTTGTCGGCCGCCATAGTTGTGGGACTGGCCGGAGGGATTATTCAAATACTGCAAGACGGACATATCATCGACCCCATTTTACATTCTTTGGCTTCACTGATGGGAGAAGCTGGAAAAATAGTATCTTTAGGGGTGATGTATCTGATACAGACACTCATTAACCTGATTATCCCTTCCGGGTCCGCCAAAGCAGCGTTAACCATGCCTATCATGGCACCCTTTTCCGATGTCATCGGACTTTCGCGGCAAGCTACGGTAATGGCTTATCAGTTTGGTGACGGATTTACCAATATGATCACCCCTACTTCTGCTGTATTGATGGGTGCCTTAGGCATTGCCCGCATACCTTATGAGATTTGGGTAAAATGGTTCTGGAAGATACTTCTTTTATTCATTATCCTAGGAATGGTACTACTGATTCCCACGGTACTTTTCCCATTGAATGGATTTTAGAGTTCCGTTCTCTTTCCTTCACCCGGAAAATGGAAAAGAGCCGGACTCCGAAGAATGTAAACCAGAATTTTCATAAATGACCATAAAGATACCGAAAGATTAAAGTAGAAAACAGTAATTCCGGAAAGATGAAACAAAAAGAGAAAGAAATCAAAACTAAATATATGAACCAAAAGCATTCACTTCCCCCTCTCCTTAAGAGAGGAACGGGGGTGAGGCCTTACTTAACAACAAATTGTATGAAAACCCTAACCCGCTTTCTAATCATTCCGATGTTGTCGGTTGCGTTCTTTTCATGCAGTGAGTCCCATTTCCTGAAAGATGTGGCTTACCGAAACCAAGTGACGCAAGATTTTGAAATGAAGAAGCAGCAACTTCCCAATGGAGAGTTGTTTGCAGTGTTTAATGAAAAGCTCACCATTCCCGAACAAGAGGCTTTAATGTTCCTCTATGCCTACATGCCTACAGGTGACGTAACGGATTATACAGGCGACTACTATCTGGAAAATGTCAGACTCTCCGATCAGGCACGTCGGGAAATGCCTTGGGGAAAAGAAATCCCCGATGACGTATTCCGTCATTTTGTGCTCCCCATTCGGGTAAACAATGAAAACCTGGATGACTCACGCCGGGTGTTTTACAATGAACTGAAAGACCGTGTGAAGAATCTGTCATTGCACGACGCTGTACTCGAGGTAAACCACTGGTGCCACGAAAAGGTAATCTACACCCCAAGTGATGCCCGTACGAGTTCTCCACTCGCTTCCGTAAAAACCGCTTATGGTCGCTGTGGTGAAGAATCCACCTTCACCGTAGCAGCTCTTCGCTCGGTAGGTATTCCGGCACGACAGGTATATACTCCGCTTGGGCACATACCGACGACAACCATGCATGGGTAGAAGCCTGGGTAGATGGCAAATGGTATTTCTTTGGTGCCTGCGAACCGGAACCGGTTTTGAATCTGGGTTGGTTTAATGCTCCCGCCAGTCGTGGTATGCTGATGCATACAAAGGTATTCGGACGCTATACCGGACAAGAAGAAATCATGTACGAAACTCCGAATTATACAGAGATCAACGTGATTGACAATTATGCTCCGACTGCCAAAGGTTCCGTACTCGTGACAGATGCCGAAGGCCAGCCGGTAGCCGATGCTACCGTAGAGTTCAAGGTCTATAACTACGCTGAATTTTATACGGTGGCCACCAAACATACAGACCAGAGCGGGCATGCATCATTGACTGCCGGCAAGGGTGATATGTTGGTATGGGCCTCCAAAGACGGACGGTTCGGTTATTCTAAACTATCATTCGGCAAAGACAATGAACTGAAGATCACACTGAACAAAAACGCCGGTGAAACCTATTCGCTTCCACTGGACATCGTTCCTCCTGCCGAAGGCGCCAACCTGCCCGAAGTGACTCTGGAACAACGTACTGAAAATGATCGGCGCATGGCACAGGAAGATTCTATCCGCAACGCATACGTAGCCACTTTCATTACCGAAGAGCAAGCTCGGACTTTTGCCAAAGAGAATAAGCTGGATGAAACCGAAACAGTACGCTTACTGATAGCTTCCAGAGGTAACCACCAGACTTTAACCGATTTCCTTTCTGATGCTGTAAAAGCCGATAAGGCCGGTCAGGCTATCAGCCTGCTGAAAGTAATCTCGGCCAAAGACCTGAGAGACGTAAGCCCGGAAGTATTGAACGACCATCTGAATAACTCCGGCCTGCCCACTTCTGAAGATTTCTGTAGCAACGTACTGAACCCGCGTGTAGCCAATGAAATGATCACTCCTTACAAAGCATTCTTCCGGAAAGAGATTCCGGCAAGTGAAGCAGAAGCCTTCCGCAAAAATCCACAAGCTTTGGTAGAATGGTGTAAAAAAGAGATCACAATCAATAACGAATTAAACTCACAACGTATACCAATGTCACCAATGGGTGTATGGAAAGCCCGGGTAGCAGACGAGAAATCCCGTAACATTTTCTTTGTATCCATGGCCCGTAGCCTGGGTATTCCTGCCTGGATAGATGAAGTGACCGGCAAGATTCAATATCGGACTTTCAATGACAACAACCTCAAGAACGGCAAGGTCTATGATGTCGATTTTGAAGCCGCACAGCAAACGCAGGCACCAACCGGAACGCTCGTAGCCCGCTACCGGCCGATCCCTTCGTTGAGTGATCCAAAATACTATTCACACTTCACCCTCTCAAAGTTCCGCAATGGAACCTTCCAACTCCTCAACTACGACGAAGGTGACGTAGATATGGGTGGGGGAGCCACCTGGTCGAACTTGCTGAAAAATGGTGCACGCCTGGACACAGGATACTATATGATGGTAACCGGTACTCGCATGGCAAGCGGAGCTGTATTGGCTAATGTGACTTTCTTCACCATTGAAGAGGGAAAGACAACAACTGTCGATCTGGTCATGCGCGAAAGCAAAGACCAGGTACAAGTAATTGGTAATTTTAATTCCGAATCGACTTATCTGCCTATAGGAACCTCCGAACCGCAAAGTATTCTTCAGACTTGTGGCCGGGGATACTACGTTGTAGCAGTGCTGGGAGCCGGACAAGAACCCACTAACCATGCCCTTCGGGATATTGCAGCTTTAAGCGGTGAATTTGAAAAATGGGGACGCAAAATGGTGTTGCTCTTCCCTAGTGAAGAACAGTACAAAAAGTTCCGCCCGTCAGAATTCCCCGGATTGCCTTCAACCATTACCTATGGTATCGACGTAGATGGAGCGATCCAGAAACAAATTGCCGAATCGATGAAGTTGCCAAACAGCACCATCCTGCCCATGTTTATTATCGGTGATACATTCAACCGGGTAGTCTTCGTGTCACAAGGTTATACCATCGGATTGGGCGAACAGTTAATGAAAGTAATCCATGGATTATAGAATAAAACGGGCACTTGCCTGAAACATATCCTCCATTAAAAAAGGAAGAAGTTCAGACTTCTTCCTTTTTTAATATATCATGAAATAGAAACAGACATCAAAGATTCCCTCCATACCGTTCACTATTCCCCCAAACGTAAATATCCCTTTTATAGGTGTGTCGCCCGGAGAGTAACTTGTTATTCCCACTCTTCCCTCATAATAGGAGCTTTCAACAATAACCGTTACCTTTTCAGCATTATCCAATAACAAGGTTATATCTTCTTTTCCATCAGCAGATAGACGAATGTCAGGAGTTATTTCTTTCCCTTCATGATCCAGCACCCCGTCCGGAAGATAATGAAAGCCTACAATATCCATTGAATATATTCCATAATAGATATATACCTTAGCTTTATAATCCGTATGTATTCCGAAATCATCCTTATATTTCACAATAAAATCTGCGGTTCGCTCATCGGACTGTGGGATATCTCCTTTATCTTCATCATGGCAACTGCAGAGTAACGCCAATAATGCCAATAAAACAATCGAATATTTATGCAAGCTCATAGTTCCTTATAATTTATTAGTTCTCAATATGATATTACTTCCAAATATATAAAAATAATGCCGGACAAATACGATCATGCAACTATTTTTTTCTTAGGATTCCACCTTTAACTATTTTCCCCAATCACTAAATTCAAAACTCAGTTGTTCCCATACTCCCCGATGTTCATCCGCTTCTTCTCTCGGATTCGATACCGAAAGCCCGATCAAGCGAATGGGATGCTGCTCATACTCCACCTCTTTCAGCAATTGTTTGGCAAGGGGCAAGATTCTCTCAAGATTCGTAAGTTCCTGTGCCTGTGTCATGCTTCGTGTTATCTGGCTAAAATCATGAAACTTGATCTTCAGAGTTAGTGTATTTCCCCGGAACTCTTTCTGCTGCAATCGCTCTACAAGCTCCGTAGCTACGTGATAAAGCTCTATAATCACAGACGATCTTACATGGATGTCTTTCTCCAATGTATGCTCACATCCGATTGATTTACGTATTCTCACTGCTTCTACCGGTCGAAGATCGACTCCACGTGCAAAATCATAATAAAGCAGTCCCACTTTACCAAACTGACGTACCAGCATTTCAGACGAACACTCCCGTAACTGAAGTCCATTGTGTATCCCCAGTAAATGCATCTTCCGGGCAGTCACCGGCCCTACTCCCCAAAATGACTCAATAGGCAAACGGGCAATGAAATCGATTGCCTGATCAGGATGAATAGTACAAAGTCCGTCGGGTTTACGAAAGTCCGAAGCTATTTTAGCCAGAAATTTATTATACGACACGCCTGCCGATGCCACCAGGCTCAGTTCTTCACGGATACGTTGCTTGATAGCTTTAGCTATATCCACAGCCAGCAAGATCCCCTGCTTATTCTCCGTCACATCAAGAAACGCTTCATCCAATGACAGAGGTTCAATCAGATCGGTATACTCATGAAATATTTCGTGTACCTGACGGGAAACGGATTTATACACTTCCATCCGTCCGGGAACAAAAATCAATTGCGGACACAGACGTTTCGCCTTTTGTGACGACATAGCCGAACGAACTCCATAACGACGAGCTTCATAACTTGCTGCCGCTACTACTCCCCGCTCCTCGGCATGCCCCACGGCAAGCGGTTTACCACGCAATTCAGGATGATCCCTTTGCTCCACAGAAGCATAAAAGGCATCCATATCGATATGTATAATTTTACGTTCATTCATCTCTGCAATCCTTCTGCATCGCAGTTCTCCTTTCGGATAGCAAAGATAAGAGTAATTCTCTCAATCCAGTCGACCGGATTAGTTAATAAAATGAAGACCGGCAAGGTGGCTCCCTTACCGGTCTTCTGTCGGTCTATAAATTGTTTATATACTTCGTCGGTGAGCCCCCATAATATTTCTTAAACACGATCCCGAAGTATTTAGGATCACTGAAACCCGTCATATCCGCAACCTCAGCCACCGTATACTTTCTGCTCATTAACAAAACCAATGCTCTGTTGAGCCGCACATTACGAACATAGTCCGCAGGAGCATGTCCGGTTATCTCCTTAATCTTATTATAAAAACTCGAACGACTCATATTCATGCAGTCGCTCAGTTCACCAATCTTAAATCCGGAATCGGTCATCCTCTCTTCAATCAGACTTCTCACCTGACGAATAAACTCCTGATCACCTTCTGATGACTCTACCTCTTTATCGATAGGGTCCGAGGCCTCACCCCCCAAGGCCAAACGAATATACCTCTTACGGATCATTTCCCGGTTAGCAATCAAAGCTGCAATCTCAGTCTTTAAAGATGATATGGCAAAAGGCATCCACACATAAAGATCGGCATTCCGTTGAATGTACCGGTCATCTTCTCCCGGTTTCACTAACAATATTACCGGAATATGTGCTACTCTGTCATCCGATTTAATCCGAACGGCAAGTTCCTCACCCGAAATACGGGTAAGAACAGAAGAAGCCAGTACTGCATCCGGACATTGTTCACACACAGTCTCAAAGGCCGCTTCCACATCACAAACAGACACAATCTTATACTCCTTCATCAGGATTTGCACAAGATAATTGCACAAATCCTTATTCCTTTCAACCAATACCAAAGAATGTTTCTCTTTTTTCTTATCCGGACGTTTCTGCTCAGAAGTTTTCACTGTCGGCAGCATTCCGGTAACCGACAACAACTCACTATTCCCTGTGGAGAGCTCCGGTACGGATAATATCCCGGAGAATTCAGAAACTCTTTCCGATTGCCGGATGACAATAGGAAAAATTAAAATAAGCACCAGTTTTTGTTCTTCTTTATAAGCAAATTTGATTTTACCTTTATGCAAACAGATTAATTTACGTATAAATAACCAACTCATTGTCTCGGAAGAACCTCCCGAAACGAACCCTTTATAATTTAGAATTTTTTTTTAAGAAACCCGTTATCCTCAGATTCCAGCCTCAACTCCCACTTTTGATTGTTACACGAAGTACTCAGAAGAATTTCGCCACCTCGATCCATACTGTCTGTAAAAGCCATTAACAGGTTTCTAAGAATGGCAGACATCTTATCCTTATCGAGGCATACGGTAGCAAAGGCAGGCTCCTCCGTCCAACGGAGCATAATGTCCTTCTCGCTGATATAATCTCTAATTCGGGCTACTGTCTCTTTCAAGAATATGGATAACTCATAGTCGGCAAGCGACAGACGCCCCGGAGCAGCAGAAACACGACTGATATTTTCCAGCTCAGCCAATAAATTGTTCACTCCCTTTATCTGTTGCAATACGTTACTAACAAGTTCGGAAGATGACTTTTCATAAAGATATTCCAAAGGAACTTTTATCAGTGTAAGTGGCAGACAAAGGTTACGTGTCGTATTCGCAAACAACCGTACTTGTTCTCTTGAAAGGTTTCTGTCTTGCCATACGAACCATGAACGTACGGCCAGAGAGCCCAACATAAGTGCCAAAAGACCGTAACAAAGGAAAGCTCCACCTGTCTTCCAAAGGGGTTGACGAATGATGATGTGCATATTTCTTTGCGCAAACGGCCGACCGTTATCAATGGATAACGCCCGCACAGAAAAGATATATTCACCCGGAGGAAGGTTCGAAAAACGAATTCTATTATCTACAGACGGAGCACTCCAATCCGTATGATCAAGTTTCCAACTGTAAGCTATGTCCTGCTTTTCAGTATAGCGAATGGCAGTAGCCGTAAACGAAAAAGTATTTTCATTGTGCTCCAACTGTAACGTAGCTGTACAGTTCAGAGCTTTCTTCAATGGAGAATTCTCCGTTTCGACGGTCACCTCTTTGTCCAAAACCCGAAGTTCGTCCAAGTAAAATCCCAAACAAGCTTTACGCAGCGGTCGAGCCTCTTGTTTATCATACTCAATTGCGCCTTGATAGGTGCCCAAAATGTATCTTCCATTACCTAAGAAAGTACCCGATGTAATCCGAATTCCTTTACTCAGAAACCTGTGATATGAATGTTGGACAAGATCGAGCGAGAAAGCAAACCCATCACTGCTTCCCATTAACCGCCTGCTATCATCCGACCAAACAGCATATACATTACCGGTTCCTAAAGCAGCAACCGTATCCATCTGCTCATGCTCCGGATGATAGACCATTAATCCGTTTCCTTCAGTCCCAATATAAAGACAATCATCGGACTGATGCAAAGCATGAATGTGTAAACCGGACAAGCGTTTTACCTCCACGATACTATCGTTTTCCGGACAATAAAAAAACACCCCTTCATCCGTTCCAATCCAAAAACCGTCTTTATCCTTACGACACAATGCGTTTACTCCCGAAATACGTACATACGGTGTAACCGAATAATTACTTTGCTTTCGGATGAAGAACAAACCGTGTACATAGTTCCCGGCACATATCTCTCCCGGCTTTACTTCACACAATGCAGTATACATCTGACAAGGAAGAGGCGTAACAATCCGGTTCCATAAACCTGTCGAGGGATGAAAACAACTGATACCGTGATCCGTTGCAAACCAGACATCCCCATCCGAATCATGCAGAACCGCATTTACCCGATTGTTGGTCAGTGAATGACTGTCCCCGGACCGTGCCCTGTACCATTTATAATCATCAGGAGATTCCACATCGATCATTGATACGCCTTCCGGATAATCCGCCACCCAGATAAGTTTCTGATCATCTACAAACACGTCAGCAATCCGGTTGGTACGAATTGAATTATCATTCTCAAAATCAGTTTGTATAAAAGATGTAATATCCGGATTAACGATATCCATACGAAATATTCCCTCACCATCTGTAGCTACCAAAACAGTCCGGTCATCCCATATCCTCAGACCACTGACCCGACTATTCAACAATCGGTTCCAAGTACCAACCAATTGCTCCGACTTCATATCCCATACCCCTAATCCTTCCGAATAATCAAACATAACCAATCTTTGGGTATAAGGATGAAAAAGTATTTCATGTATCCGGCTATATCTTTTACCGGACAATTCTCCGGTTTGCCTGTCGACGGCATAATTCTTTATTGTAATTCCGAACAGCCCTTCATCCGAACCTACAAAATACTCTCCCGGAGCCACCTCTACCATACAGGAAATCGTTGCCAGGCTATGATCCACCCGATGAAAAGTATTAGATAGTATTTGATAGGCTATCAACCGGTTTCCGACAGAAAACCAGATATGACTACTGTTATCTACGCAGAGAAAATGAAGGGAAACATCATTCGGAATAACCAGATGATTCCTGCATTCGAATTTATCCAATGATGGATTGTACATCCATAAATATCCATTACGGGTGACTACCCACAACCCATTCCGATTATCTGTAAGCAACCGGCAATTGCCCATATAATAATCCATGGTTCGCCCTTCGGCCGGCAGTTTATAGTGTTTTAGCTTGGTCCCATCAAACCGACTGATTCCGGCATGGTTCATAAACCACATATAACCCAGAGCATCCCTTTGGATCTGATACACTTTACGAGTATTCGTTTCACTTCTTTCTACAATGTGTTTGCAAACGATGGCATGACATAATGAACCATACAACATCATCATGAAGTATATAATATATTTCATTCTATTTGTTTGTTATAATTTAAATGGAGTAGTTTATAAAAAGCAAGAATCAAACAAGAGGTAGCGAGGGGGGGAAAAGAAATACTACCTTCTTCACGTCACGTAAGGAGGTGATCGGATTTGTAGCGCTCCTACACGCTTTAAATCCCTCTCAGTTATCGTAGTGGATATTAACAAAATAACAGCAATGAGATGTTCACATAGTTTATTTATTAGTAACAAGACATTGAGAGAGGTGACTTACATGAAAAATCAATCTGATCTACATTAGAACGGGATAATATTCAATTTGTTTTCCAAATATGGTTTCTAATAAAAAAAAGACAGATTAACGGGGCATTTTCCAGAATATGAATTAGGAACAAATATGGGTAGACAATAATTTCCTTAACCAGACTTGGAATCAGATTGTTTTTCATTTGTCGATTCTCTATGACAAATTACTCCGAAGCCAAATGTAGAGTGTTTATTTTAAAAAACAAAATAAATTACCCGGACAAATAATTGGGGATAAAATGAAGTTAATCCAATATATTTCAACAACTTACGTTAGAGAAGAACTTTATAACCCGGACAATTGGGATCTTATTAACCCAAAAAGTCCCCCTGAATTTATAAGTTCAGGAGGACCTTTTTGTCATAAAGTGGAGCTGGAGGGATTCGAACCCTCGTCCAAACGAGGAAATCATAAGCTTTCTACATGCTTATCTTTGCCTAAGTTTTTCGTGCAGGAGCAGAACCAAAGCCATCAATTCCTGCCTTATCCTTTAAAGTTTCATCAGAAGCGCAAGGCCACTTCTGACTATCCCCGATGTAACTGCACCACTGAACCGGAATGCTTCGGAGCAACAGCTTCCGAGTGATGTCTCGTCCTGGCACCTGGTGCCTGGATTAAGCTAATCTACTATGATTCGATTAAGCAGCAAGAGCGTAATTAGTTTCGCCAGATAAAATTTTGATAACTGAGATTAAAGTGCAAATCACCGACGCACTGCATGCTTACCCACCATTTCTGCCCGCTGTCAAAACCAGTCAACCCCTTTTGAAATGAGGAAGTGGTAACCACTTATGTAGGTGCAAAGATAGATAATATTCGTCATATAGAAAGAAAAAGAGGGTGGATTTTAGATATTTTATTCATTCCGGAAAGAAACACAGGAGATTATACTAACTTTGTATTTTCAGAATGTAACAAAGACAACCAACAAAATCTCAAAACAACATCTATTCATCATGGTCAAGAAAATCATTAGTATCTGTGCTGCCGGTATGATTGTAGCCAGTTGCTCCCCCAAAAAGACAACAGCTCAGCCGACAGATCCGTCAACCACTGACAGTGAATTAACAATGCTGGTCGGAACTTACACTTCCGGCAACAGCAAAGGCATCTACACTTTCCGATTCAACGAAGAAACCGGAGAATCGCTCCCACTGAGTGATGCGGAAGTAGCAAACCCTTCATACCTCATTCCATCAGCGGACGGAAAGTTTGTCTACTCCGTCAATGAATTTAGCAAAGACCAGGCCGCAGTCAGCGCCTTTGCCTTCGACAAAGAAAAAGGAACTCTACACTTATTGAATACACAAAAAACAATGGGAGCCGATCCGTGCTATCTGACCACCAACGGAAAGAACATCGTCACAGCCAATTATAGCGGTGGAAGTATTACCGTCTTTCCTATCGGACAAGACGGAGCATTGCTACCCGCCTCAGACGTAATCGAATTTAAAGGTTCCGGTCCGGACAAAGAACGGCAGACGATGCCTCACCTACACTGTGTACATATTACCCCCGACGGTAAATATTTACTGGCAGACGACTTAGGTACCGATCAGATACATAAATTCAATATCAACCCTAATGCCAATGCCGATAACAAAGAGAAATTCCTCACAAAAGGTACCCCGGAAGCTTTTAAAGTTGCTCCCGGTTCCGGCCCCCGGCATCTGATATTCAATTCAGACGGTAAGTTTGCCTACCTTATTAATGAAATCGGAGGGACGGTAATCGCTTTTCGATATGCTGACGGAATGTTGGACGAAATTCAAACTGTTGCGGCTGACACTGTAAACGCACAGGGAAGCGGTGACATCCACCTTAGCCCGGACGGAAAATATCTCTATGCCAGCAACCGCTTGAAAGCAGACGGAGTGGCTATCTTTAAAGTTGATGAGACCAACGGTACCCTAACCAAGGTAGGTTATCAGTTAACGGGAATCCATCCACGCAACTTTATCATCACTCCCAACGGCAAATACTTATTGGTAGCTTGCCGCGACACCAATGTCATTCAAATATTTGAAAGAGATCAGGCTACCGGATTATTAACTGATATCAAGAAAGATATAAAAGTAGATAAACCTGTTTGCCTGAAATTTGTAGACTGATAGAAAAAGAAGGTAAAGGAGAAACAAATAGTTTTACCCTAGAATAACCGAAAGGAAGACGTTTTTTTATTATTTTTGCATCACTTTATTAACCCTAAGAGATTTCACAAATATGAAAAGACACATCTTCCTTTTGGTAACCTTGTTTACCATGAGCACTGTTGCAGCTCAACAACAACCAATTATTTCCCCCAAAGACTCTATCCCCTCTGTGATCGAACGCGTCACCGGAAAAGAGAACAAAGGATTTTCCGCTCACATGAATCTCCAATTATATACTTCATGTGCTGCCTCTTTTACTGAAAATGAGTTAGATGAAGTTGCTTTCAAGTTAAACCGGTTTAAGCTGGAAATCATAGGAAACATCAACCGGAAGTTCTCTTACCATTTCCGGCAATCTTTTAATAAATACAGCAACCCCTTTGCTCTGGATAATCTGTCCTCTTCCGTAGAGTATGCTTATCTGACCTATCACCTTTCCGATCGTTTTTCCATCACGGCCGGAAAGCAATTTCTTATGCTGGGAGGCTATGAGTACTATGTCAATCCGATTAAAGTACGTGAATTCAGCGAGTTTAATAATTATGTAAACTGCTTTCTGGCAGGAGTATCTGCCACTTGGAATGTAACTCCGACTCAAGAACTCAATTTTCAGATAGTCAACAACCGTAACGGTGGAGACGCAGACACTTACCTTCACGGCCTGCCGACAGATGTCGAAGCTACCAAAGTACCTCTGATATCGACCATTAACTGGAACAGTTATTATCTGGACAAAGCCATTCAGTTGAGATACGCCGCTTCATGGGGACAGCAGGCCAAAGGAAGAAATATAATGTATCTTACCGCAGGCAATGTTTACGAAAAAGGTCCATGGATCGCTTATATGGATTTCATGTACTCCCGACAAGGAATCGATAATAAAGGCATTATCAGCGCCTTACCTCGCATAGACTTGGAAAACCCGCAGACAGCCCAACATACCGAGTATTTTACCACGATTGCCAATGTAGACTACCGCTTCCACCCTAATTGGAATGCTTACCTGAAAGGTATTTACGAATCCGGAAAAATTTATAAAACTAACGGTATCTTTGAAAAAGGTACCTATCGCCGGACATGGTGCGGACAAGTTTGTGTGGAATACTATCCAATGAGGAACAGCGAACTATTGATCTTCTTGCACTATCAATACAAACGGAATAAACTATTGAAACCTGCCCGCAATTTAGATGCTATAGACCCGAATACGCAGCGGATCTCGCTAGGGCTGGTATATTCCATACCGGTTTTTTAATCCCGGGCAGTTCATATAGGAAAGGCGAAAGAGTTTTATATTTAGGAAGGACTTTTTCGCTTTTCAAAGCTTTAACAACAATTCCCTTACCTTTCTTCGTACATTGCAAATAATCAGTACGCAAGGTTCCCTTCTTCATATCAAAAATAAGACCGGGATTAAAGTGTTGTCCGTTAATCCGCGTCTCAAAATGCAGATGCTCGGTAGTAGCCCGTCCGGTACGTCCGGTCAGGCCAATAGCCATTCCGGCTTTCACCACATCCCCACTCTTTACCAGATTCTTCACATTATGACTGTATACCGTCTCCAACCCATTGGGATGTCGTATCACAATCACATTGCCATACGCACCATAAGGTTTAGCCATACGTACCACCCCGTCAAAAGCTGCACGAATCGTATCGCGGGCACAAGTTTTTATGTCGTCACCGCTATGACCTCCACGTGTTCCATAGCCCGAAATGACTTTGCCTCCCGGCAAAGGGAAAGAGTAATTCCGTGACAGGGACTTCAGATCCAGCATGACACAATTCTCCTTGGAAAAAAGTCCCGGTGTAGCCACCCGGACATGATTGACCTCCATATCCGAAAATTTGTTCTGTGCCCTACCCGATATGTTGGCACACAAAAAGCATACAGATAAAATCAGTAAAGTGAATATGTTTTTCATGGGGATATCCGTTATTCAAAGTAAGTAATTGTTCCTCCGTCCGAGTCAGCGTATTTTTTCAATAAAGTTTGTATCATTTCGGCAGCTTCCTGCAGTCCTTCTTTACCATTATAGCCATTAACGATAGCCAATATATGTGTTGTTTCCAGCCCCATCTTTGTCCGTTCGTTATCACTGGTCGGAGTCCCTATTCCCCCCACAGCATCCCGGTACACCGGCAGCCCTTCGATATTCAGCACACCACGCCCGATCCCTTCGAAAGGCTCGTTCATCTTACCGATCCCCAGTTCCAGACCAGTGCCCGCTATCTTATCAGCATCAAAACCACCTATCGAATGTCCGGTCCGGAGAGAAACCAGGTTAATCAAATCGACCAAAGTATCAATCTGATACAAAGCAATCCCCCGCATCAATCTGCGACGTAACGCTTCGGCCGACGGCCGATATCTCCCAGGATCTTTCCCGCAGCGTTTGTAGGCTTCACGTGTGGCAGCTATCACAGGTTGTTTCTTAATATCTTCCAACCGGGTTGTTGCAGTGAGCATTTCTGTAAAAGATTGAATCTCCTCCCAAAGCCCTTCACAATAAGAAGTGTTTTTCACTTCAGCATATATAGCAGCCCCTGCAAAAACAGGACATGCTTCTTTTAACTCTTTCGATACAATAATGGTATACATAATAAATCAAAATTTTATCTATCAGCTATTTATCATAATGCCCGACAAAATACGTCCGGACTTTATGCCCAATCTTCGCGCTGAAAAGAAATCCTCATGCCGGATGTAAGTACAAATATCCGCTATTTCAATTTGTACCCCCGGTACTCCAAAATCCAAAAGCTGTTGCCGGTTGGCTTCCCATAAGTCAATATGGTACTTATGTGTAACCGAATGCCTGAAAGAGATACGCGACATATCAAAACCATTCAAACGAAAAGTTTCATAAACTTCATCCCCCACCTCGAATGATTGCAGAGAGATACCCGGACCGATACATGCGATTACATCTTGTCCTTCCGTTCCAAAAACAGCCCGCATCTTCTCAAGCGTATGTCCAACAATATACTCCACTGTCCCCCTCCACCCGGCATGCACAGCCGCTACAGCATGATGTACTCTATCATACAACAATACCGGAATACAGTCTGCCGTGGAAATACAAATGCAGCATCCCGGCTCAGTGGTAATCAACGCATCAATCCCGTTTAGCATTTCCTGTTGCTGCTGCCCAGAAGCTCCAAGAAATTTTTCATCGACCGGAAGTATTTTCGTTCCGTGTGTCTGAAAAGGAATAATCAAATGCCTAGGAGCTTGCGATAGTGATTGAAACAACAACGTCTGATTCTTCTCTACCCTTTCAAGTTCATCTCCCGAAAAAGGTGAACAATTAAAAGAAGCATACGCCCCCTCACTATAACCGCCGTGACGGGTCGTTACAAAATGAGAAATGTTGGGGTATGCGCCCAACAGCCCATACCCCAACATTTTTCTATCGTCAGTGAGTGAAATCATTTATCTTCCCAATCCTCTTCTTCGTATTCGTAATCCAAATCGTCCTCATCACCATCATCCTCATATTCATAGTCGAGTTCTTCATCCTCACCCATATCTTTGAGTTCCTGCTGCAATCGGCTGACATCCTTCGGACGATGCACAATAGCTTCTATTTTATTGCTTTCCTTATTCAACTCCGTCCATAAAATGTCCTTCAGCACCGAGATGCCCAAACCGGATACAGATGAAATGAATACATGAGGAATTCCCTCCGGCAATGTCGGTTCTATTTCATCCATCAGCTCCTGATCCAGCATATCACTCTTAGCGATGGCAAGTACCCGTTGTTTATCCAGCATTTCAGGATTAAATGTTTTCAGTTCGTTTAGCAGCACTTCATAATCTTTACGGATATCATCGCTATCCGCCGGTATCATGAAAAGTAACAAAGAGTTGCGCTCAATGTGACGCAAGAAACGCAATCCCAATCCCTTACCTTCACTGGCACCTTCGATAATTCCCGGAATATCAGCCATTACAAACGACTGTCCGTCACGATAAGATACAATACCCAGGTTAGGCTCCAATGTTGTAAACGGATAATCGGCAATCTTTGGTTTTGCAGCAGAAATAGCAGATAACAAGGTAGACTTACCTGCATTTGGGAAACCTACCAGACCTACATCAGCCAGCAATTTCAATTCAAGGATTACAGTCATCTCCTGCATCGGTTCGCCCGGCTGGGCAAAACGGGGAGCCTGACGGGTAGCCGTCTTGAAGTGCCAGTTTCCCAATCCGCCACGTCCGCCTTTTAAGAGAATGACCTCTTGTCCGTGTTCTGTTACATCACATACATATTCACCTGTTTCGGCATTGTAAACCACCGTACCACAGGGAACTTCAATAATCTTATCCGCTCCGTCTTTACCGAAACTACGGTTCTTACTGCCCGACTCCCCATGACCAGCCATTGCATGACGATCATATCTCAAGTGAAGCAATGTCCAGTAATTCCGGTTACCACGCAGGATAACATGGCCTCCTCTTCCGCCATCTCCTCCATCAGGTCCACCGTTAGGAGTATATTTTTCTCGCCTCATGTGCGTAGAGCCTCTTCCGCCTTTACCCGAGCGGCAGTATATCTTTACGTAATCAACAAAATTCGATTCAGCCATAACCAATTATTTTTTTCGATGTAATCATGTGCCAATATGTCCATTGGCTATAAATAGCGCATGGAGCATATCAGCACACATATTTTATAATTATAATGTATCTACCGCTTTACAAATATCTTCGAAGATACCTTCCATGGTTCCAAGACCATTGATATGCTGGTATTTGCCTTCGCCTTTATAATATTCTTTCAACGGTGAAGTCTGTGTATTATATACAACCAAACGTTTTTTGATGGTCTCTTCATTATCATCTGCACGGCCCGATTCCTTACCACGTTTAATCAGACGAGTCATCAGTTCTTCTTCCGGAACATCCAGATCCAACATCACAGAGATGTCCTGACCACGTTCTTTCAACATTACTTTCAACGCCTCAGCCTGTGGAATAGTTCTTGGGAAACCGTCAAAAATAACCCCTTTGCTATCTTTGAAACTATCAAACACACTTGCCAGAATGTCTACCATCAATTCATCCGGAATCAACTGTCCCTGATCAATGTAGCCTTTAGCTGTTTTACCCAGTTCTGTGCCGTTTTTAATTTCTGCACGCAATACATCTCCTGTTGAAATGTGATTAATTCCGTATTTCTCAACAATACGTTCGCTTTGTGTTCCCTTTCCTGAACCGGGAGCACCGAAAATTACAATGTTCAGCATCTTGTTAATTTATAATTCTACATTTTACCATTACTGGTATACCTATTATTTTATGTTAGTCTACAACTGTATAAATATCCGGATAGTTACGGCCGAAACCATCATAATCGAGACCATATCCTACAATGAAATCATTGGGAATATTCATTGCCACATATTCAATATTCAAGTCCACCTTCAGTTTATCCGGTTTCACCAGCAACGAAGCAATATGAATTTCTTTTGGTCCGCGTGTTCCCAATGTTTCCAGCAGACGCTGCATAGTCAGTCCCGTATCCACAATATCTTCTACAATAACGATCGTACGTCCCGCTATGTCTTCATTAATACCGATCACTTCCTTAATGGAACCGGTAGATGATACTCCCTGATAAGAAGCCAGCTTCACAAAAGAGATCTCGCAAGGGATCGTAATGTGTTTCAGCAAGTCGGCAGTAAACATAAACGAGCCATTCAACACACTGAGGAACAACGGGTTCTTACCTGCCAAATCACGATTAATTTCGTTCGCCACGCGAATCACTTCTTTCTGAATCTCTTGTTCCCTGATAGAAACAGTGAATAGTTTATCTTTTATCTGAATGGTATCCATAACCGGTTATTTTAAAAAAGTTGGTTGCAAAAATACGATTTTTATTCCACTCCTTACACCATCTCCTGCAAATTCTTTAAGAGAAGTCACAGAATCCCTCCGATATGCAAGGTGTGAAAAGCCATTCGGAAGTTGAACTAATAATTTTAATGGAATTAGTACCAACCGGCATCCGTCTTTTACCTATTTTTAGGTATTTCACACTCTTTAAGGACCCTCTATCTTTGCTGTCTCAAAAACAAAGATTATGATGAAAGTAAAATTAGCATTACTACTTACTCTTATAGGAACACTTCCTTTAGCAGCACAGAATGTACGGCAAGAACAGGACACAGTCTCTTATATGAACGATGATCCTTTCAATCTTGAACAAATTGTGGTTACGGCAACCCGAACAGAAAAGAAGATTAAGAACACACCGGTCATCACTCAGATAATCACCTCTAAGCAAATAGAAGAAAGAGGAACCGGTAACATTCAGGACCTTCTGACTCAAGAGGTTCCCGGACTTAACTTTCAGGAGGTTGGCTATGGAACCAGCATCGATATACAGGGATTAGGTTCCAAACACATCCTTTTCCTGATAGACGGCGAACGTATAGCGGGCGAAAACGGTGGCAACATCGACTATTCGCGAATCAATCTTTATAATATCGACCATATCGAAATAGTCAAAGGAGCTTCTTCGGCCCTCTATGGTTCTCAAGCGATGGGCGGAGTTATCAACATCATTACGCGTAAAGCCAAAAAGAAATTCGAGGCTTCCGCAGGCATACGCTATGCAGGAAGAAACCAGCAAAACTATAAAGATACTCCCAAAGATCATTCGCAATACAAATATCGGATTCATCTGGATAAACCCAATCTGAACACCAATCTGTCTCTTGGATTGAACCTGGGCAAGTTCACCATGAACACCGACGTACTTTACAAAAGTTTCGATGGATACCAATTATTCGATAAAAAACCTCTCGTGAAATATTTTCCGGCCTATAACACCACAATTACCGAAGAACTCAGTAAAACCCCGACCAGTATATCGGGATACGAAGACGTACAAGTAGCCCATAAAATGGACTATCGTTTCAGCAAACGGCTCAAAGTCCAGTTAAAAGGAAGCTATTATATGCTGAACAAATATGATTTTCAAGCAGATAATATATTCGAGAAATCAGAGGACTATACCTATGGCGGAAGCATAGATTACACGATTTCCGACAAATCCTCTTTGGTAGCCTCTGTTCATACCGATCACTACAACCGATATGATAAATACGAACTGAAGAGCGGTCGTCGTCTCGAATATAAAAACAATATTATCCAGCCCCGTATCGTATATAGCACTACGGCGCTCGATAAACAGACCATTACGGGAGGATTGGAATATTACAGAGAATCATTATTCAGTGATAAATTTGAAACCGGTGTGAAAGAAAACAAAAGCCAATGGTATGCCACCGCTTTCCTCCAGGATGACTGGAGCATCAACAAGCAATTCTCCGTAATAGCGGGACTCCGCTGCGACTATCACGAGAAATACGGTACCAACCTCACTCCCAAAGCTTCCGTGATGTATAAGATCTTTCCATTCACTGTCCGCTTTAACTATGCACGCGGCTACCGTTCACCCAGCATTAAAGAGTTGTACATGAACTGGGACCATCTGGGCATGTTCTGGATATATGGCAACAGTAAACTGAAACCCGAAACTAACAATTATATCTCTCTTTCGGGAGAATATGTGAACAGTTGGATCAATATCAATGCCAACGTTTATAGCAACTGGTTCCGAAACAAAATAGAAGGAATGTGGAGCAATGACCAAACGGAACTCCATTATATCAATATAGGAAAAAGCCGCCTGGCAGGAGTAGAGACCATGTGCAAAATACAAATAAACAGACATATCAATGTGCATGGAGCATACAATTATCTGTACACAAGCAAAGATGCGGATGGAGTCCGGTTGAGCTCTTCCAGTCCACATTCCGGTAATATTCGTGCTGAATATAACACACGCATCCCACGCTATGCCACCGTTGTCAACCTGTCCGGCAATATTATGGGGAAAAAGAAATTCGATGTGTTGGATGAACTGGAAATAGACGGAAAGAAGGTAGAAGCCTACTATCAGGCTAAAGTAAACCCTTATTGTCTTTGGGATCTGACAGTATCTCAATATATCATGCAGAATCTGAGAATCACAGCAGGAATAACCAATTTGTTCGATTATACTTCAGATCGAGTGACTTTCAATACTTCCACTTCACCGGGAAGAAACTATTTTATCGCATGTAATTATACACTTTAATTAAACTAAAACAATAATGAACAACAAAAACAAATTCAGATTCGCCATTCTATTATTTGGCGTACTTTCAGCGTTTATCATCACCGCTTGCTCAGACAACAATAGTCCCGACGACCCTTCACAAGGAGAAAACACGTTGCCGGTAAAACAAGTAAGCCTGAGTCGGAAAACAGCATACGGAAACGACTGGATCTATTATTCACTTGAAAAAGGAAAAGAAGTAAGCGTCAGTGAAGAATCCCATGCCGAAAATACAGACTGGGACATCGCATTCAATCGTTACAATGTGCGTACCAACAGCGGTGCATCCGGCAAAGGAAAAGGTGGAGCATTACTCACTAACATTAAAGATTTGGCAGCCTGTACGACAGTTCCGCAGGGAACATTTACTGTCGACGCAGCCTATACCATCACTGCTCCCGGCACAGGTTTCCCTCCTCCTACCATGGAGTCCACCGCTAATGAGGTTCTCTGTAAAGCAATCACTTTTGCCGGCCCTCCTCCCACTTACACCCCAAGCGATTACGTATTTATCGTTCGCACAGCCAGTGGGAAATATGCCAAGTTGAAAGCCAAGAGTTTTTATGATGACGAAGGCAAAAGCGGTATTTATTCATTTGAATATGCCATTCAGCCGGATGGCAGTACAAATTTAAACTAAGCAAAAATCTCTAATGAAAAATTTCTGGAAGAAATACCATAAATGGGTAGGTTTATTCTTTAGCTTTTTTATCCTGATGTTCTGCTTTTCCGGTATTGTACTCAATCATCGTACACTCTTTTCAAAAGCTGAAGTCAGCAGAAACTGGATGCCGGAAAGCTATCACTACAAAAATTGGAATAATGGAATCATAAAGGGAACACTACGCCTACCCGATGGGAAAATTCTGGCATATGGTAATGCAGGAGTCTGGAAAACAGACTCCTGCTTTGCTACATTTGCCGATTTCAACCGAGGTCTGGCCAAAGGAATCGACAATCGTAAAATAAGTAATATCGTCCGTGTAGCCAATAACGATATCTGGTGTGCCGGATTATATTCTATCTATCTCCTGGACCATGACAGTTGGAAAGAATATCCGATAGCCGGCAATGACGAACGAATCTCAGATATCACTCAACGTGGGGATACCTTAGTCATATTGACACGCTCTTATCTTTATACGGGTGTTTCTCCTTATGACGAATTCCGGAAAACAGAATTGAAAACACCGGAAAACTATTCCCCAAAGACCTCTTTGTTCCGGACCATCTGGCTGCTGCATAGCGGAGAGTTATTCGGTACCCCCGGCAAACTGGCAGTCGATTTTCTGGGAGTAGTATTAATCGTTCTCAGTGCTACAGGAATCATATACACCCTTCTTCCCCCATTCATTCGCCGGAGACACAGAAAAAGACTTCCTGTCAAGACACAGGCAAAGGCTCTGAAAACTTCACTGAACTGGCACAATAAATTGGGTACATGGTTGATCGGACTGACCCTATTGCTATCTGTCACAGGCATGTGTCTGCGCCCTCCATTAATGATACCTTTTGTTCTGGTCAATACCCGGCCTGTCCCCGGGAGTACACTCGATTCGGATAATCCCTGGCACGACAAGCTTCGCAGTATTCGTTGGGATGCATCCCGGAATGTCTGGCTGTTATCTTCGTCAATGGGATTCTACCGGATAAACGATTTACAACTTCCACCGGTTAAGTTAAAACAAACTCCACCGGTAAGCCCTATGGGAGTGAATGTATTTCATCCCCAAAGTCCGGACGAATGGCTGATCGGATCTTTCAGTGGCCTCTTCGTCTGGAATCCTTCCACCGGCACCGTCCTCGATTATTATACGGGACAACCTCCTGCAGCCGTTCACGGACGACCACTCGGCGGCAGTCTCGTCAACGGATTCACTGACGATTTAGTTACCCGTGAAGTAATCTTCGAATACGACAACGGAGCACGCAATAAAGAGAACAATTTAGTATTACCGGCAATGCCGGACCTTATAAAACAGCAACCCATGTCGTTATGGAATTTCTGTTTGGAACTTCATGTCGGTCGTTGTTATTCTCCATTCTTAGGTGTTTTTTCAGATCTATTCGTTTTTATTTCCGGCCTTCTGCTAACGTTAATCCTCATTTCGGGATATATCGTATATAAAAGACACCATAAACGAAGCAAAAAAATAAGGATGCATTAATGCATCCTTATTTTTTTGCTTATAGCCTCCCAAAAAGCTAGTTATAGTTTTTAGAAGGAATTAATAACGGCCATAACTAAAATTATTACAGATACAATAATTATCTTTTAGATAAAAGATGCAAGTGAAAATATTTGTGCATAAAAACAATATATATTCCACTCAGCAAGAGGATACAGCCCAATAAATACCAATAACCATAATTTTGGCAATATAAATATCCGATGATAATTATAATTTGCGCAATCATATACACCAACGATACTACTACGTGCGGTATTCTCAGTTCATTAGCCATTATCTGATATAAATGTTTCCGGTGAGGCAAACCAATATTTTCGTGAAGCATCAATCGATGAACGATCGTCAACACACTATCTACTCCATATACAGCAAGCAATATAAGCCAGCCAAAATTCTCTGTTTTGATAATTAAACTTCCGATCAGGAACAGGATTACAAAAGCTATACTGACCGAACCGACATCACCGGCAAAACATCTCGCTTGTTTGCGGAAATTAAAAAAATTAAAGACCAATACTGCGCAAAGCATAGTATAAATAAGGTCCGGTTCAACAAATGGGACATATATCCTATTTATGTAGGCCAATGCTATCAGAATGATCAATGAATATCCGCCTGTTATGCCATTAATGCCATCCATAAAGTTGTAAGCATTGATAATCCCAGTACAAATGATCAGGGCAACAAGGATCGTCCACCAAGGCAAGCTAAACAGCCCCCATTGATAAAACATCAAAGCCATTGCCGTAAAATGAAAGACCAGACGAAGTCCTTGCGAAGTAGAACGGATGTCATCTATAAAACTGATAAAGGTTATCAGACTCAAAGCCAGCATAAACCATGGATATTCAAAGTGGTTTGTCAGAAAATAAGCCAACGCCCCAAAATAAAAGATGATCCCTCCACCACGCAGTGTAATCCGGGTATGTGAACTACGTTCGTTAGGCTTATCGATAATGTTACACTTATCCGCAATACGGAAATAAAAAAGTTCTGCTAGGAATAGCAGAACTAAGATTATCAGATAGTACATAAGTTATTTAGTTTCTTCAAATGAACGAATGGTCTTCATCAATCCTTCTTTAGCCGTTACAGGTAATTTATCAATGCCCAAAGCGGCCTTGATCTTAGCGTTGCTTACCACATAATTTTCCGTCAGTTTACGAAGTCTTTCCGTATTCAAAGGTAAATGCATCAAAGTACCCAGGCCGGCACATCCTTCCATAACCCTTTTGTTCATCTTCCAGATATGCGGCTTTTTTCCCATTGCTTCACACATGATGCCAATCAGTTCATTCGTTGAAAGAGCTTCATCATCTCCCATATGGTAGATGCCCGTAGGCACATCCTGATTCAAAAGCCCCTCAATCACATAACAAAGGTTATCGATTGAAGTAAACGAACGGCGATTATCAAAATCGCCAAGAGGCCAAGGGATTCCTTTTTTCACTACATTATATAATAAATTCAGATTCCCTTTATTTCCCGGTCCGTGAATCATGCAGGGACGAAGAATATACACCTGTTTATTCTTGGGTATCCTCCCCTTCTCTTTTTCCAACCGCAAAGACCGATCCTCACTAATAGAAGAAGTTGGAAACATAAAATGATTTTTTATATATTCTTCCGCCTTAATCTTACTCTCCCCATAAGGACCAACCGGAGTAGGAATCACGTCTTCAGTAAGCACGTCTCCTACTACACTATCGGCAGCAGCTTTCACCGAACTAAAGAAAATGAATTTCTTGGCAGAAGACTCCAAAAAGAAGTCGAATATCTTTTGAGTCAGACCGGTATTGATGTCAAAATAGGACTGAGCGGCTGATTGGTTTTTCGTATCATGGGCCTTTCCGGCAAGATGAATAATGGCATCGAATTGGGGAAGAGTTTGAAAAGGAAAAGATGTGGGTTCGATATCTAGCCAAGAAAAAGTAGTTACAACTCCCTCTTTAGCAGGAGAAACAATATCAAGCCCATAAAAGATACAATTCTCTTTTAAAGCTTCAACCAAGTTAGAACCCACAAAGCCATGAATCCCTGTTACTAATATATTCATCATTACTGTCCAATACACGTATATTCAAAACCCATATCATGCAGTTCTTTCTTATCATAAATATTCCTGCCATCGATAATCAAAGCACGATTCATCGTCTTTTTCAATACACCCCAGCTAGGCATACGAAACTCTTTCCACTCTGTAACCAGTAACAAGGCATCCGCATCAAGAACCGCATCATACATATCATTGGCATACTCTATGCTGTCCCCTATCCGCCGTTTACATTCTTCAACAGCAATAGGATCATAAGCTTTAACAAGACCGCCACAAGACAATATCTTATCTATTAGAACCAGAGCAGGAGCCTCGCGCATGTCATCCGTTTCCGGTTTAAAAGACAGCCCCCACAACGCAATACGCTTTCCCGAAAGATTTCCATCAAAATATCTGATCAACTTATTAAAAAGAATACTTTTCTGAGAATTATTAACTTCTTCAACAGCCTTAAGCACACGCATGGAATACCCATTCTTATCGGCCGTTTTTATCAGGGCTTTTACATCCTTAGGAAAACAAGAACCACCATATCCACAACCCGGATATAGGAATTTACTACCTATTCGGGAATCAGCACCGATCCCCTTACGGACCATATTTACATTTGCACCAACCAACTCACAAAGATTCGCAATATCGTTCATAAAACTAATACGAGTGGCCAACATAGAATTTGCCGCATATTTTATCATCTCGGCAGAAGGGATATCAGTAAAGAGCAAACGATAATTATTCATCATGAACGGTTTATACAAACGCTCCATGATAGATTTGGCTCTCTCAGAATCGACTCCCACAACTACCCGATCCGGCTTCATGAAGTCATCAACGGCATCTCCCTCTTTCAGAAATTCAGGATTGGAGGCCACATCAAATTCAAGATTCAAACCGCGTTTATCCAATTCACCCCGGATCGTAGTTTTCACCTGTTGCGCTGTGCCGACAGGAACAGTACTCTTCGTTACCACCAGTACATAATGGTTCATCGTTTTACCAATCGTACGGGCAACTTCAAGCACATACTTTAAATCCGCACTGCCATCTTCATCAGGAGGAGTACCAACTGCACTAAACACAACCTCAACATCATCCAAACATGAGGCTAAGGAAGTAGTGAACTTCAAACGCCCCGCATTGTAATTGCGGTGCACCATGTCTTCAAGTCCCGGCTCATAGATCGGAATTATGCCTTTTTTAAGATTATCAATTTTAGATTCAATCACATCAACGCATGTGACGTCTACTCCCATCTCAGAGAAACAAGTACCTGTAACCAAACCGACGTAACCTGTACCAACTATAGCAATCTTCATAATTATAGATTATAAAATTCTTTATACCAACTTATTGTTTCCTTAACGCCCGCCTCCAAGGACGTATTGGGTTGAAAACCGATTTCCCGCGAAAGAGAAGAAGTATCCGCATAGGTCTGATACACATCCCCGGGCTGCATCGGAAGATAGATCTTGTCAGCTTCCCTCCCGATTGACATTTCTATAGCACGTATAAAATCCATCAATTTTACAGGACGGGAATTACCAATATTATAAATCTTATAGGGAGCACAGGACATGCTTGGATCCGCAACCTCAGCATCCCAGCACTGATTCCCTTCCGGAATAGAATCAGCCACTCTCAAGACACCTTCCACAATGTCATCTATATATGTAAAATCACGAAGCATGTTGCCATTGTTAAAGACCTTGATGGGGCGACCATGCAAGATAGCATCCGCAAATAGAAAAGGAGACATATCCGGTCTACCCCAGGGACCATATACCGTGAAGAAACGAAGACCCGTAGAAGGTATATTATATAAATGGCTATAAGTATGTGCCATAAGTTCATTCGACTTCTTGGTTGCGGCATACAGACTCACCGGATGGGCTATGCCATCTTTCTCTGAAAAAGGAACCTGTCCATTCAAACCATATACACTACTGGAACTGGCATAAACCAAATGTTTCACCTGACTGTGACGACAACCCTCGAGAACATTCAGAAAACCGTCTATATTACTTTCAACATAAGCATATGGATTCTCAATGGAGTAGCGCACTCCCGCTTGTGCGGCCAAATTGATTACTACATCAAAATTTCCATTAGCAAACAGCATTTGCATAGCCTGCCTATCCTCGAGGTTCATCCGCACAAAACTAAATCGAGGATAAACATTACTCCGTGTGAACTTATACCATGACAGTTCAGATTGAGAAACACCTAAGCTCGAAAGGCGTCCATACTTTAAATTAATATCATAATACGAATTGATATTATCCAAACCCACAACTTCATCCCCACGTTGCAAAAGACGCTTACAAACATGCGAACCTATAAATCCGGCAGCACCGGTTACCAATAATTTCATTTAATATCCCAAAAAGAACGATAATTGACTAATCTTGCGAGTAATTTCAATCATTACAAATTCTAATACCACACATAAACTAAAAATAAGTATGACTAATATAACAGAATTTGAAATATTCAAGTAAGAAACTAATAATGATCTTACAAAAGTTAGTGCAAAACCATTAAACAAATAAAACTGCAATGAATATTTGCCCAAATAACCAAATATTTTCCTCAATTAAACAAAATCTAACACTCTCATTGATAAGCTCCAACAGAAAAATGTACCAATAATTGGCAAGACATATTTTTTTAATAATAAAATTTTCTCTAAATCATGTATCAAAAGAATATTAGTAACTCCAAATAAGAAACACAAAGAGTAATATATACAATCTTTAGAAATCCATTTTTTAAACCATTGATATTGTGAATAAAAAACATACCCAAAAACAAAAAAGAAAGAATAATAAACAATAATATCATTCAAAAACAAATTTGAAGCAAAAGGAACAATACCAGACACATAAACAATAATCAATAATAACAACAACCAATAAGCCAATATCTTTTTATTCAAAAAATAACGTAAATGTTCAAATATGAAAAATATAAAAAATAATACATAAACAAACCAATATTCTCCTCCATAAAAAAGAATCTTATCAATGTATGTTCCAATAGAGTCAACCTTCCTATTTACCAAAGAAGGGATGATGTATTTTATCCCCAATATTAATATTGAAAAACAGAAATATGGAACAAGAATTCTACGTACCTTACTAATAATATTTTTGTGCCCTTGTGCCGTAGTATTAGCAAATAAAAAGCCTGATAATAGAAAGAAACAAGGCATATGAAAACTATAAATTACATCCACGAGCCATCGGCACCAAAAAATCTGTTGCAAATCAATAGGATATACAATAGGACTATGTCCTAATATGACAAGCAGCATCGCAATTCCTTTAGCTATATTTACATCTTCGAAATAAATTCTACCCATATTATTTCTCTAACAATGTTTCATAAATGTGTAAATGTGTATAGATCACATTGTCTATAGAGAAATATTGCTCAGCTAATGTTCGAGAGTTTAATCCCATTTTTAGCCTAAGATTTTTATTCCTAAAGAGAATATCTAATCGATAGCTCAACGCATCACTGTCCTTAATCGGAATTAGGTATCCATTGTAGCCATCTATTACTGTTTCTTTACATCCTATTGAATTAGTCGTTATAATAGGACGACCTATAGCTGTTGCTTCTATTAAAGCCCTTGGTAATCCCTCTTTATAGTAAGAAGGGAAAGCGACAATATGACATTTTTTTAACAAATCCAGAACATCTGAACGATAACCTAGCCACTTGATATAATTCCCATCACATACTGCCTTTAATTCACTTTCTTTGATAGCCATAGGGTTATCATCAAGTCCACCACACAATAAAAACTGAACTTTATTCTGATATTGTCCCTTAAGTTTCATTGCAGCATCTGTCAAAATGAAAATTCCTTTCTCTACAATCATTCGAGCTGCTAATAGAACTTTTATTCTTCCTTCCTCCGGTTCAGGAGTATAATTATACTGTTTCAAATTAACACCAGACCCTTTAATTTTATAAGCTTGGAATTCCTTTATGATCTGATGTTTTAAAAATAATGACTTGTCTTCATCATTCTGAAAAATAACAGCAAGATTATTATGATGATGAGAAAAGCGAAGTACTTTAGGAAGCACTTTTGAAATAATAGATCGGTTTTCCTCTGAAAAAAATACACCTAGCCCGCTAACAGCATTAACGATCCCGTGAACATTAGCTAATTTCGCTGCTAACGTACCCCAAAGAATCGTTTTCAAACCGACATGATGCACAATATCCGGATTTTTACGACGATATAAATTATAAAGAAACCAACAAGTATATAATTCCTCTAATAAGTTTTGTCCAGATCGGTTCATAGGCAAATCGATCACCTTCAAACCAAGCGCCTCAATATCCTTCTTTTTTCCGGTATCCTTGGTTACGATAGTGACATTGTAACCAGATGTTTGAGCAGTTAATGCAATGTCTTTGCGATGAGAAAGAAAAAACCAATCAACGTTAACTACGATGAACAAATTAATCATTTTACGATATTGAGTAAAAAAGAATCTACTAAAGTTAAATAGTTTCTAAAATCAAAATTTGTATATTGTCGACATTCCTTTTTTAAATTATTTCTTTGTTCTCTAGTCAACCTCAGTGGAATTAATAAAGAGTCTATCAACGCTTCTTTAGTGACAATATTTAAGATAAAACCATTCTTCCCTTGATCAAGGTATGAATACAAATTACTATAAGAATTAGTCAATACTGGAGTTCCACATGAAATAGCCTCAACAAATTTTGTAGGAAATCCAGCCATATTAGGTCTATTGTTATCTCTTATAAATATCTGAAAATCGGATTTACATATATATTCAAGAACTTCTAAGTGTGATATTTTACCTTTAAACTCTATATAAGAAAGAATATCTTTAGGTAAATCTACCTTGTATAGTTGTGAATATTCTTCCGACGTCAATCCAATAATCAAGAATTTAAAATCAATTTTATATTCTTTCTGAATATCATATAGTGCAGCAACAATCAAATCAAGTCTATCCTTATTACCACTTCCCGGTGAACCAGCATATATCAAAGAGACGCGTTCATTATTCATGTATTTCTGAGATATCTTCCATTTACCCTGCTTTAAGTCAACTAGAGGTGGTAATTCTATAATATTAGTATTTTTATCCTTATAGTAATTATAGAGATATCTACTTATTACAATTAAACCATCTAGTTTAGGATGAATTATTTTCATTCGGAGCCAAGTATCTGCACCTTTTATGAATTTAAATAATAAACTACCTTGAGGAGAATACCATTCAGTACAATCAGACAAAATATAAATACCATTGCACAGCCCCCATTTACGCAATTTATTCAAAGCTAATGCCGGATAATTATATGCAATAATGAAGAGGGGTGAAAATTGTTTCAAACTATATAAGAAAGAAACATCCGACAGATATTTTACCCATTGAAATATTGAACACGGATATTTTACCCTGTAATATATAAATCCTTCAAATTCCAATTTTGTATCCTCAAATTCGACATCGTCTGCCATGTATTTATCAATACCTACAAAAATAACATGATATCCCAGTTTCCTAAATATTTTTGCATTAGATACCACACGCTGTGCAGCAGCATTTTTATCCGGTAGTTCGAAACCTCCAATGTATACAATCGTTTTATTCATCTCTTATACCTTATTCCATACCACTCTTTTCACATAATCTGTATATGAGAGTATAATTCGCACTACCTTGTCGCTTACATTAGGCATAGAATAATCAGATACAAGGCGAAAATTACGATTTTCTAAGTTCTGCTTCTGAAGTTCGGCCAGAGCCTGCATTACACGCTCTGGATTCAAACCAACCATCATCACACTAGTCTCCTCCATAGCTTCTGGACGTTCATGCGCTTCACGAATATTCAAAGCATGAAAGTTTAAGATACTGGACTCTTCACTAATAGTTCCCGAATCAGAAAGAACCGCATTTGCATTCAATTGAAGTTGATTATAATCACTCAATGACATCGGTTTCATCAACCGAATTAATTCATGAAAAGTAACCTCTTTTTCTTCAATCATCTTACGAGTACGAGGATGACAGGATACAATAACCGGATAACCATAAGTTTCCGCTATCATATTTAACACCACTGCTAAATTCATAAAATTCTGTTCGCTGGAAATATTTTCTTCACGATGGGCAGATACAACAAAATATTTTCCTTTTTCTAAATTAAGGATCTCAAGAATATGAGAAGATTGAATTTGGGGGAGATATTGATTTAAAACCTCGAACATTGGACTCCCCGTCTTAATAATACGATCAGCAGGAAGTCCTTCTCTCAAAAGATATTCCCTGGCAATAGAACTATAAGTCAGATTAATATCACTGATATGATCCACAATTTTACGATTACTCTCTTCTGGTACACGCTGATCAAAACAACGATTACCAGCCTCCATATGGAAAATTGGAATATGACGTTTCTTTGCTGCTATTGCACAAAGGCAAGAGTTTGTATCACCCAATACCAAAAAGGCGTCAGGTTGCACTTCCTCCAATACAGGATCAATACAAATTAATATTTGTCCGGCCGTGGCTGTTGCATTCTTTCCTGCTGCATTCAAAAAGTAATCTGGTTTTCTAAGTCTAAGATCCTCAAAAAAGACTTCATTTAATTCATAATCATAATTCTGACCAGTATGAACCAAAACATGTTCTATAGCAGGACTTGCATCAAGTTTCTGTAGCACACATGATAAACGGATTATTTCCGGACGAGTGCCGACAACAGTTAATACTTTCAATTTCTTCATATTTTAATTTTATATTTTCTCATAATAAGTATCTCCATCTTCTGGATCATACCATTCATTTATCCAAAACTGAGTATAGAGTTCTCCACCACCTACATTTGTGATACTATGAGTATACCAGACAGGCATATCCACATAAGAAGGTTCATTTCCATCTAGATAATATTCCAAAACTTCTTCTGTTCCAATACAACGAAGCTGTATAAGAGCTTTACCTTTAATAACCGTGAAACGTTCTATTTTGCGGCTATGATAATGGTTTCCACGGGTAATACCAGGAACAGTTGTAGAGAAAGAGACTTGCCCCCCCACTCCTAACTTTATTGTTTCAACAAAAATTCCACGAGGATCAGTATGAGAAGTCAGTTTAACAGGAAAATGATTTTTATAATCAATGTAGCTACGAAATGTATTAAATAGATTTACTTCATTTTGATCTTTTAATGTTGGGATAATACCATGATCAAAATAGAGTTTTTTATAACTATTCAGTAAACTCAAAACATCTGTCACTTTCTTTGAAAAATCAAAGGGGATTTCAGTTCTTTCAACTATAGAGACGGATGAGTGATAAACTAAATGTATTTTATTTACAATATATTTACAGAGATTTCCAATATAAATCAGCCTAACATCACTATCTTGTAATATCTCAGGGTGCTCTCCATGAGTCAATTTATAACAAAATGTCGCAATAAAAGAATTATAATTAGGTTGGCCAAAAGGACCATATACATTAGGAACGACCAACCCCGTAAAAGAAGCATCATTACGTATAGCCCAATCCTTTAATAATTCACGTCCGTCACGCTTAGATTTTCCATATTCATTATCACACTTTTCTTGAGTTGACGAAGAGAACAACAGATATGGTTTTACCTGCTCTATCTCCATTGCTGCAATGAGCTGTTTTACCAACCTAATATTCGTATCATAAATTACAGAAGGATCTAAGTGACGATTTACAGCAGCAAGATGAACTATGACATCGCATTGTTTCACAAACAAACGCAACTTCATATCACTCTCAAAGAATGAATCTTCAAAAGGAATGCGCATAATCTGGTTAGGCAACAAACCAAATTCGTTGTAGAGATTCCTCCCAACAAAACCTGATTGGCCAGTAATGCCAACTTTTATCATAAAAAATTAGGAATTAAAGGTTTAAGTCTTTACGAATGAAAGTAAGTTTAAGGAGTAGTTGTTTCATACCCTCTACATCTAACTGATGGGTATTATGCGAATGATAATCTTCTATTAAGGAGACTTCTTCATTTCCTTCAACAAAAAACTTGTCATAATTCAAATCACGCGTATCACAGGGAATACGGTAATAATCTCCCATATCTTCGGATTTAGACATTTCTTCACGTGTAACAAGTGTTTCATAAAGTTTTTCACCATGTCGTGTACCAATTACCTTCACTTTAGCCGAACTATGATAAAGCTCTTTCAAGGCATCAGCTAATACATCTAATGTTGCAGCCGGAGCTTTCTGAACAAACAAATCACCATTTTTTCCATGCTGGAAAGCATAAATTACTAAGTCAACAGCATCATCCAAAGTCATCATAAAACGGGTCATATTTGGATCTGTGATAGTTATAGCACTACCTTCTTTTATTTGTTCTACCCACAAAGGTATTACAGAGCCACGACTACCCATAACGTTGCCATATCGAGTACAGCAAATTGTTGTCTTTCCCTCAGCACCTAATTGACGGCCTTTAGCAATAGCTACTTTTTCCATCATGGCTTTACTAATCCCCATCGCATTAATAGGATAGGCTGCTTTATCAGTAGAAAGTACCACTACATTTTTAACACCGTGAGCAACAGCAGACTCTAATACATTCTCTGTACCAAGAACATTTGTCCGAACTGCTTGTGTTGGAAAAAACTCACAAGAGGGAACTTGCTTTAATGCAGCAGCATGAAAAATATAATCCACACCACTCATTACTCCATCCACGGAATGCCTATCACGAACATCGCCAATATAAAATTTCACCTTAGAATTTTTGAGATGATGACGCATATCATCTTGCTTTTTTTCATCACGAGAAAATATACGAATTTCATTGATATCAGAATCTAAGAAACGACGTAAAACAGCATTTCCAAAAGAACCTGTACCACCAGTTATTAATAATATTTTACCTCTAAATAATGACATAACACTCAATATTTTAACTATAACTAATGTTTATATAATAATGTAATATATAATCAATTCGAATTAATAACATTTAAAATTTTTAAGACTTGTAAACGGGGATTCTTATATTTTATAATAAAATCAGCGGCACTTTTTGTCAATATCTCTAATTCTATTGGGGACTTCTCACAAACTTTTATTATCGCTTCTTTTATAGCATCAATACCACCATTAGGTATAAAATATAAATAATCAGCATATTCTTGCGGTAAGCATTCTAATCTATACATTAAGGTAGGAGTTCCAGATGCTAAATAGTCCATTGTTTTAGAAGGAAAAAAATACTTCGTAATTTCCTCCTTATTTGATATAGGGTTAATAAGTAAAGTTGCTTTTTGCTGTAACAAAACCAGTTCGTCTTGAGTCACTTTAGCAAGATATTTAATACGCATATCAACTCTTGATTTTTCTATGACATACTTCATTAGTTCTCCATCACCACGAATCCATAAACGATATTCTAGACCGGGAATTTGCATAAAAGCATCAACTAGTTCTTTAATTCCATATTTTCGATTAATATTCCCTGTATAAAGAATCACTTTTTCTTTCTGCTCCAATTTATTAATTGGCAATTTTATTTCTCCAGAGAAAATTCCCTCTACTACCGTATATCTTGAATGTTGAATATTTAGTTTATCTACCATATGTTTACTTAATAACACAAATGAATCAAATTTATTTATATTATTGTAAATAAAATCAATCTCTACTTTCCTAGCCCCAATGAATTTATAAAATTTACTACATCCCATATATTCTGGCAAATCAGGAATAATTATACACAAATGTAAATCCGGGAATTTCTTTTTCATCTTCAAAGCTACTCTCATTAAATTGACCTGTAAAGAATAAACAAACAAGCATTTTTTTCCAGAAGTTGAAAAATACCATTTCTTTATTTTTGCTGATAAATCATCACAAAAAAATTTTATAAATGGTAAATTCAAAAAACTAGCACAATAGCCCTTAATATCTTTATAGACAAAATTTCCTCCTCTAAAATATATTTTTTTATAACCTACAGGATAAGTACTTATAACAGGAAATGACAACAACTCTAGATTAACCTCATTTTGTATAAACCCATCAATCAAAGCCCATTGAAGCTTATCAGCAGCGAATTGACACTTACCTTTGGTGTTTGTTAAAATATCCTCCAAACAATAATGTGGATAAAAGCAACCTAAAAACAAAATATTAAATTCATTCATTATTATTTTTCATCAAATCTTTTATAATACATTCAAATCGATTAGAAAAAGAAATTAAACTAAAGTTTTTATGTGCATAATCGTAAACCAAGCGACTCAATCTATTAATCTCAGCAATAGATAAAGAACTTGTATGTAATATAGTATTCACCACACTATCCAAATGATAATCACTAAATTCAAAAATAAAATTCTGGGATTCATAGCCTGTTTCTTTCGTAACAATAGGTATTAAACCATGGAGCATACATGTAGCCACACCTGATTGCATTCCTTCAGAACAAGACAATGAAACAATAAAAGCATTTTTTTCAACAACTTCAGAGATAAATGTATTATCCATAACATTTATTTTTTCATGTAGAAATGTATTTCGTCCTATACAAGGTTTAATCATTGCTATCTCTTGCTTTGAAATTCCATAAATATTCAATCGTTTTGAAGGAAGTTTAGCAAAAGCTTCTACTAATATATCTAATCCTTTATGTATAACTCCTGTTGAGCCAAACCATACAAAACTATTACATCTTTCTGTATCAGTATTTTCTTTTAAAATAAAATGTTCATTAAAAAAACCATTAACATTTATATGATATAACTTCTTAAAATAAGAAACCATACTTTTGCTATTATAAGTTGAATTCATACAAATAGCCCAATTAGCAATTTTATATTGCTCAATATCATAAAATGTATTTCTATAGTTTTGTATCTTAACTAGATTTCTTCTCTTTTTAAAATACTCTAAACGCTCATTATATTTTTTTTCTACTATTATCGGATTATTCTCTGTTATAAACAAAATACTTTTTTCTATATTTTGTATTTTCAATATCTGTTTAAAAACCTCCCCAAATCCAATTACCCAATCATATTTTCTTCCTCTCAATTTATCAATGACAGATAAATCATTACAATAGCATAAATCAATTGTAAATCCTAACTTAGATAATATGTATATCATTTGATTTGAATGATAAACATTAGGATGGAATAATTTATCTATATCTAGATTCAATTTAGAGATTGATGGTAAATAACATAATAAAACCCTAGGTTGTACTTTCGTTATATCCAAGTTTATATTGAGAATATAATCAAACTGACTTCTACGTAAAATTCGATATTTTAAATGATTCAATATTTTATATATCATAATACTACTAAATAAAATTACTCACCAACATCTATACTAGGAGAACATTCTTTTTTTAAACATAGGAAAACAGCATACCAAAGTAAATAAAAACGAAGAGTAAATAAAAAAGTACCATTTGGTATTAACTCACATAAAAATACTAAAAGAAAAAAAGCAGCCCCTTTTTGTGCATAAGAGCCTTTTTGGAAAAAAGCTCTATATATAGCAACAAAACAAATAGATACCAGAAGAAATAAATAACAAATCCCTCCCTTTAATATTAAATCTAAATATCCTGTTTCAATACCATTTCTATAGGAACTCAAACCGTTTTCACTTTCTCCCAAAGCAGTATAAGGAGTCTCAAAAGTTCCACCAATCCCTCTTCCCAATATATAATCGAATCCAGAAAAATCTTCATAAAATTCCTCTACAATTCCAGAACGAGAGTCTCTATTCATCCTACTCTTCAACATTTCAAAAACTACAGAATCAGAATTTTCAAATAAATATATCAGTCCTATTCCACTAAAAAGCAAAATTCCTCCAAACAAAAATTTTAAAAATTTGGATTTATAAATCAGTATACAATTATAATAGAAAGAAAAGAAAAGTGATAAGATAATCACAAAAATCATACTTCTACGCCCTAATATTAATGCAAAATATAATCCCAAAATAACGGCTAGTATAGATATCAGTCGCTGAGCCACAGTATTTAACTTAAATAAAATAACAGCAAACAATGCACTATAAACCATAGATTTACCAGAATACTCAATAAAGCTAACACAAGAGATGTAGTCTACAAAATTAAAAATATTCAACAAATAATAAAAACTAATTAGTATATACACAATATTACACACAAACAGTATTTTTAAAATATGTTTAATATCTATAGTGTTTTTCTTATTAAAAAGGAAAATAAGACTAAAAGGTAAAAACAAATAAGGATAAAATAATATTTCAAATAATTCCGATTGTGAGAAAAAGCCAATTAGCAAAATAAAAAAGGTCCAATAAGATAATAATTTAATCAATAGCCTATATTCTAAATCAGCAATTGATGTCTTCATCTTAAAGAAAAACAAGAAATAATAGATACCAAAAATAAGATAATGTAAATAGGGTAAAGAACAAAACGTTTGCAAAGTCATCACTATACCAGCAATCGCTATTACCCAAACAATAGATATATCAAGATTGATTTTTATCATACAATATCATATTTAATAATCTAATATGCTGTTGTATTACAGATTCTGAATTATATTCAATTTTTCCTTCACATATAATCATGCGATTTTCTATTAAATATTTAATCCCTTCTGCAAGATCTTCAACATTCTTATTATCGACGAGATAGCCATTTATTTTATGTTTAATCATTTCTGGAACAGCCGTATTATTAAACCCTATAATAGGGGTTTCGCATAGCAAATTCTCTAAGAATGTCAATCCAAAAGATTCCGCCAAAGATGGGGAAACATAGATATCTGTAGCATTATTAATAACCGCCATCAAAAAATCACTCGTAACAGTTCCCATAAATAATACAGGATATTTCGATCGTCGGATTATATTTTCCTGATAATTTGTACCAAAGACAAGTAATTGGATGGGTAAATCTGAATCTAATAATTCCAAAGCATCGAGTAGATAATCAATACCTTTAAACTTATTATAAGTTGATACACAACCAAACGAAATAATAATCTTATTCATATCAATATTCAATATGGATCTAGCAGACTTTTTATCTATTTTCTTAAATACTTTTTCATCAACAATATTAGAAATCACAAAATGTTTATTTTTTTTCGTAAGCAAAGATTTAGCCACACAATTATCCATCCAGGCACTAGGAGATACAAAATAAAGATGTTTATATTTTGAATACAATTTATATTTTTTATCGAATTCTTTACTAGCTAATGTATGCTTATGTTTTCTTGAAAACATGGGACAATAAATACATCCTGATTTATAATTTTCACAATCAAATGAATGATGACATCCACCCGTAATTGCCCACATATCATGCATAAATATAATTACTGGCTTATTTAGCATAAATAATTGTTCTAAGCTCTTAAAATTTAGAAAGCCTCCAACAAACCAGTGCAGATATATTACATCGGCTTCTACTATAAATGGATGACGATCAATTCTACTACCTATAAAATTAGGATAACTAAATGTATAACTTTCTTTCCTTTTTAATCTCAAATAAATTCTATTAACACAAGAATGGACCATATATTTGAAAGACACAATATGCTTATTATTTATTAACACATTGATCTTATCATCTATGAATGAACTTTTCAAATGTAACATCTTAGAATTTATACCACAATCTATCATTTTTAGATGTAAACGATAGGCGGCATTACCAGTCAAAGGTAACGAAGTTTGTACATGAGTCACTTTTATAGCACACATTTTTTTCTAAATTTATAATATTCTATCGGTGCCAGAATATATGCATTAAAATTTGCAATAATCAAAGAGTACACAAGAGCTTCAGCACCTAATTTGAAAAAATTTATCAAAATAAAAGATGAAACCACAAAAATAAAAGGTGCAAAAATAGAAGCAATAAACTGAATATTCAATCTTCCAATACCATTCAAAACACCGCAATATACACCTCCATAAAGAGACAGCAAATTATATATAAATAGTGAAAAAGATAAAGAGAAAGGAATATCAACAAGTTCTCCAATCCAGATTCTATAAACAAACGGAGAAATAAAAAGCATAATCACTCCTAACAAGCCAAAAACCGTACTTATTAACAAAAATTTATTCACAGTTTTTGAAATCCATAAATAATCCTTCAAAACAAAAGCATTTGTCATAGCTGACCATAATGGAGTATTAAATATAGTCATAGACATTATCAATACAGAAAAATATTTATATGCAATATTGTAATTTGTAACTTCATCCGGACCGAAATTCCTTATAATTATAAAATTAGAAGTCTGAAATAGAACAACTCCTGCAATTTGTATAACAAAAAATTTTACTCCTAAAGATAGTATATGTTTTGCTGACTTTAAGTTAGCTTCTCTCCAATGTGGCGATATTTGTTTATATCGTGTTTTAAAAAGAAATAAATTATAAAATAGCAATACAACCAAAGGAACTATACATAAAGCAAAAGCTAAAAAACTCAGGTTACCTTTAGTTGTTTTAATCAATAAAAATATAGTAAAAAAAGAAATTAGTTGTTCAATTACTCCCCTATATGATGCCTCTGCTGCTCTTTGATCAGATAACAAAATTATATTTATTGTAGATAAAATAAAACGTAAGCAAAAATAAATGATAACAATTCTTATACTTAATAAGATATCATCATTTATAGCTACTTTTAGAAGTTCACCCCAATCTACAAAGGAAGTTAATAGTAATAATACAAATAGAAGTGGAAGAAATATAAATATTAAAGAAACATATGCCGTGCTAACTAACGATTTTGCACCTTTTATATCATTAACAGCTAAGGATTTCGTTAATTCATTTCTTAATCCATTATTAATACCTATATCAAAAACTTGGAGCCATGCCACCGTTGAATTCAAAGTTAGCCAAATTCCATATAATTGGGGAGATACATAATCAATAGTTAAAGGCATTATCAAAAGAGACAATAAGACAGATAATATCTTAGCACCTCCCATTTTTATAATATTATTTTGAATCTGTTTAGTACGTTTGTTATTATCTTTAAAATAACATCGATCTATCTTTATTCCTATAATTTTCACGTTATCTTATAAATAAACAAAGCATATTAATATATTTACAAAATTATATTACAAATAAAATGTGTGTTATAAAAGAACTGACTAGATATTAAGAAATTTCTTTCAAAGTAAATTTCACTTCTCTTATCAGTTCCTCATCTCTCGTCTGCTCAAAGCACTCCAGCAGCAACTGACATTTCAATACAGAGGCTGGTAGTTTTTCTAAAACAGTCATTGAACGATCCAATAATTCTTGAATAACCTGTTCATTCTCAGAGGAGAAATTAAACAGCATGGTATCGTAACCTTTGAACAAAGTAACAAGTATTTCAGCCTCTTCTTCGGGAGATTCTCCTTTCTGAAGAAGAAGATCGGCACACAAGTTACGGAGTTCTTGATTTAACGCAGTAAGTTCATTCACATAGACAGGAGTACCGTCCTCGCCATACTCCAAGAGTTTCTTCACTACGGAGGACACAGAATTACACAGAGAATTTTTCATTTTAAAAAGGAATGAATTATGATTCGTCGATTCTTTTCGGTTTTTATTTGTATAGAAGAGTAATAATATCCAATAGAATTATATCTAACGACGTAACGGGGCATTACATATATTGTTATCACCCGTTACATATATTGTTATCGCCATTACATATAATGGTATTTTCTTTACATATATACTTTTTATTTCTCTTTCCGGACGTAGCTAGCCGGAATTGTAACCATAGCGCTACCGAACATATCGATACGTACTAAAATATGATATTTATTATTGTAGCGGACTAATTCTCCCCGCAAGCCTTGTAAATCGCCCTTGGCAACTACTACACGAGTACCTTTGGGAATGGACTCTCCTGTCAGGATCACCTGATCCTGGGAGTAATCGAGCATATAGCGAAAATCAGCCATTTGCGCATCAGGAATACAGGTAGGAGCCCCGGTGGAACGATCACGAAGGAAATCGTATACATTCAGTGTACTTCGGACGGCGGCCATTTCTTGACGGGAGATATGAACGAAAACCATACGGGGCAACAAAAGGCGCTCACGCTCAATGCGTTTTCCTTCACGCTCTATGACACGGTTTTGTACAGGAAGAAAGGTATCTACCTCCTGCAATTGAAAATAATCCCGAACTTTACGTTCTGAGTTAGTTCGTGTCAGTACGACATACCAATGTTTATCGCTATCTGTTGTCTCCAAGACTACGTTCGTAAGAAAAAGTTTCAGTAATGACTAAGGATGAAAATTTGTTAAAAACAGGAATATTCAAAAAACATGCCTTATTTTCAGCAATTTACAAATTAAGTTTTATGATAATCGGGTACAGAAAAAGTATTCGCACCGGATTTGAATACTATCCGATACGTTGAATTATTTTATTTTAAACATATATCGGACATAAAGAAAAGTATATTTGTCCGCCTATATATTTACGGGTGCAAAGGTAAAACCTTCTTTTGAGTCTCCAAAATTTTTCACAGGTTATTTTCATCATAGGAAGTTATATAACTGAATATCAAAGATATAATTTATCTCTTTGCAAATAAAGAAAGCAGCAATATACATAATACTAATGTGGCTTATAAAAGAATGTGGAAATAAGTGGAGAGGCAGGCTATGGAGAGTCTTAACGGTAACTTGATAAACAGACAACTACGCACATCTTGAACGTAAGAAAAGAATTTTACGACAGAATGCATCCAGAATATAAGCAATTGATTATCAAACAATAATATCTTAATAAGAGAACTGTAGGAAGTTAACATTAACAGTACGTTAATATTAACTTCGTAATTGCAAGATATTAATTCTTTAGAGATACGAAGTTAATAAGCTATTGATAAGGAGGGAAAGCACTTTTACGGGCATTAACATTGTTAACGTATTCGTTGGTAAGAGCGTCCCGGCATTGGTTACAACCGCACAGTTTGCCGATGGCTTACCAGGCACAGTTCTTCTTTCTTCGTCCGGAATATGGCCGTATCGGTAAAACCACTTTTGGAAAGAATCGCCTTCAGTTCATCACAGGAATGAATCTCCATCCCTTCAACAAGTCCCGTCCAAGCCTTATTGGCAGGATCGCTTATCTCACAACAGATAAGAAAAGATCCACCGGGCTTTAACACACGCGCCACTTCCGTAAAAGCATGCTGCAGGTTACCCCAGAAGTAGACAGTCTCGAAAGCAGTGACCGCATCGAACGCATAATCAGGATAGGGAAGTCGGTGGACTCCTCCCTGCTCGATAAAGCAGCGTGTACCGAGATACTTTTTATTTTTTTTACGCGCAAAGGTGACACTCTCCGGTGAAATATCTATGCCATACGCTTTCCCTTGCGGGCAACGTTGCAATATCTGTAGCAAATTGGCACCACCACCGCAACCGATGTCGAGTACACTCCATTCCGGTTGCCATTGCAAGCATGACATTCCCCATTGCGCCAATGATGCATGTCCTGTATTCATCCCCCAAAGTATCATTCTTCCGAAAAAACCTTCAGGCTTCCGGAAATTCTGTAAGATCCTGCTTACAAAGTCTCTCTTATTCATTTGTCTGCTGATTTAATATTTCAGGCAAAAGTACAGTTTCTGCCCAAACAGGCAATACCCAGAAATAGGGAATTTATTTCCTAAAAGATATTTGCAGGTATGCATCTGCTTCCCGTTAAAATTATGACGAACAGATGCCCGGAGGTGCGATGCTCTTTTCGTTTTCGTTTCATAAATATTACATAAACATTACAACATAACAGATTCATTATCAATATCTATTAATAATAAACATTCATATATTCAGTAACAGGTCTGTAACACTACCCTCCTATTTTTGCACCGGAAAACAACAAGCAGATGTTATGAACAATGTACAGCAAGTAAAAACTTATTCGCAGAGAAAAATTTCTGATTTCCTTTTCATTCTTTGGGCAGGCGGAGCAGCGCTGCTCTCCTATTCATTGGTATATGCACTGAGAAAGCCTTACACAGCAGCCGGATTTGACGGACTTGAAGCGTTTGGAATGGACTACAAAGTGGTAGTTACCATCGCGCAAATATTAGGATATGTACTTTCTAAATTCATCGGAATTAAATTAATCTCCGAATTAAAACGAGAAAACCGGATGAAGTTTATTCTGATCTCCATAATTCTGGCTGAAGCTTCGTTAATATTGTTCGGACTGTTGCCCGCACCTTATAATACAGGAGCCATGTTTCTGAACGGACTTTCACTGGGATGTATGTGGGGAATCATTTTTAGCTTTATCGAGGGAAGACGAATGACGGACATTCTTGCCAGCTTACTCGGAGTCAGTATGGTCATCAGCTCGGGTACCGCCAAGTCGGCCGGTTTGTATGTCATGGACACTTTGAACGTCAGCGAATTCTGGATGCCTGCCCTGATAGGCGGAGTTGCCCTTCCTCTACTTGCCTTGTTGGGATATGCACTCAACCGGCTTCCACAGCCAACAGCCGAAGACATTGCCATGAAATCGAAACGGGAAACACTGAACGGCAAGCAACGATGGGAGTTATTTAAGGATTTCATGCCTTTCCTCACTCTGCTCTTTATAGCCAATGTGGTACTGACTATCTTGAGAGATATAAAGGAGGACTTCCTAGTAAAAATTATCGATGTCTCTCAATACTCTTCGTGGATGTTTGCACAGGTAGACAGCGTAGTAACCCTCATTATTCTGATAATTTTCGGATTAATGGTGTTCGTCAGAAGCAACTTGAAAGCACTGTCGATATTACTGGGATTGATCATTGCCAGCATGGTAGTGATGGCAGTCGTTTCGTTTGGTTACGAACAATTGCAGCTGAACGCCATCGTCTGGCTATTCATCCAGAGCCTGTGTCTCTATCTGGCTTTTCTCACTTTCCAGACTATCTTCTTCGACCGTTTTATCGCTTGCTTCAAAATTCGAGGTAACGTGGGTTTCTTCATTGCTATGAATGATTTTCTGGGCTATACGGGAACAGTCATAGTATTGGCTGTCAAAGAATTCTTTTCACCGGACATTAACTGGACAGCTTTCTACAATCTGATGGCAGGATATGTGGGAATAATCTGTTTCGTTGCTTTTGTATGCTCTTTCATCTACCTGCACCAACGCTACCGCAGGGAGAATTACGGAAAGACAGGGGTATTCAGAAAAAAAGAAGAAGAAAAAGAAGTTCCCGATTTCGTATATTAATTGCTATCTTTGTGGGTCAAAAAACTTAAAATGAAAGTTCACCATGAAGATTTTTCCAAGTAGCAGCATCAAGAAACTGGATGCTTACACCATAGAACATGAACCGATTGCATCGATCGACCTGATGGAGCGGGCCGCACAGGCACTGACCAAAGCCATCACCGAACGCTGGGACATCACAACTCCCGTCACGGTATTTGCCGGACCGGGCAACAATGGCGGAGATGCCCTTGCCGCAGCCCGAATGTTGGCGGAAAAGGAATACAAGGTCGAAGCCTATCTGTTTAACCCGAAAGGGGAACTGTCTGCCGACTGCCAGACCAACAAGGAGCTAGTAGAGATGATGGATAATGTGAAGTTCAGCGAAGTAAGCACACAGTTTGTACCTCCTACCCTGACAATGGATCATCTGGTAGTGGACGGACTTTTTGGTTCGGGACTTAATAAGCCGCTAAGTGGCGGTTTTGCGGCAGTAGTGAAATATATCAATGCATCGCCTGCCACCGTAGTCGCCATCGATATCCCCTCGGGACTGATGGGGGAAGAGAACACATTTAATGTAAAAGCCAATATCATCCGTGCCCAATTGACATTGAGCCTGCAATTGCCGAAACTGGCTTTCCTCTTTGCCGAAAATTCCGAATTCGTAGGCGAATGGAAACTGTTGGATATCAACCTCAGTCGTGAAGCGATTGAAGAAACGGAAAGCAATTATGCCTTATTGGAAGCGGAAGAAATACACGCTCTGATCAAACCCCGTAACACTTTCTCACACAAAGGAAACTTTGGGCATGCTCTGCTGATTGCCGGTTCGTACGGCATGGCAGGCGCGTCGATACTGGCAGCCCGCGCCTGTATGCGTTCGGGTGTAGGCTTACTGACAGTCCATGCACCTATACGCAACAATGATATCCTGCAGATTTCGGTTCCGGAGGCAATTATCGAATCGGATGCCAGCGATACCTACTTTGCCTGCCCTACAGATACGGATGACTATCAGGCTGTAGGAATCGGTCCGGGCATCGGACGCTCGGAAGAGACCGAAGCTGCACTGCTTGAACAACTCAGTGGTTGCCAGACACCTCTGGTACTGGATGCCGATGCACTAAACATATTGGCCAACCACCGCCACGCACTGACCACATTGCCCAAAGGCTCTATTCTGACTCCCCATCCCAAAGAACTGGAACGCATGGTGGGCAAATGCCAGAACTCATACGAACGACTGATGAAGGCCTGTGAACTGGCCCGAACCGCCAAAGTACATATCATATTAAAAGGAGCCTATTCGGCAATTATCACCCCCTCGGGCAAGTGCTATTTCAACTCTACGGGTAATCCGGGTATGGCAACAGCCGGAAGCGGAGATGTATTGACAGGTGTCGTGCTGGCTTTGCTCGCACAGGGATATCCGGCTGAAGAAGCTGCCAAAATCGGTACTTATGTACATGGCCTGGCAGGTGATTTCGCACGCAAAAAGCAAGGCGTTATCAGCATGACGGCAGGAGACATTATCAGTAATCTGCCATTGGCTTGGCGTCTGGTAAGCGAATAAAAGTTAACAACTTATGATTTTCCAAATAACTTCATTAACTTTGTTTTTTAAACCAGTTAAAATAAACCGGAAATGAAAAAGCTAATTATACTGACAGGGCTGTTACTCTCTACCTCGGCTTATGCCCAGACCGAAGTTACAGCGGGAGTTACCCGGGGAAAAGATTACGGTGTAACCTATGCACTTCCTAAAACAGCAATCAATATTGAAGTCAAAGTCAATAAAGTGACATATACTCCGGGAGAATTCAGCAAGTATGCCGACCGTTATCTCCGGTTGACCGATGTGTCGGGTGAGCCTCAGGAATATTGGGAACTGGTCAGCGTCAAAGCAAAATCTGTCGGTATCCCCGATAGCGAACATACCTATTTTGTCAAGCTGAAAGATAAAACAGTAGCTCCGCTAATAGAATTGACCGAAGATGGTATCGTAAAATCAATCAACGTACCGCTATCTCCTAAAAAATCGGCTCCGATGCAACCCGCCACGACACAGAAAAAGAAGATAAATCCACGTGATTTTCTGACCGAAGAGATTCTGATGGCAGGTTCTACGGCTAAAATGGCGGAGTTGGTTGCCAAAGAGATTTATAACATTCGTGAAAGTAAAAATGCCCTGGTACGCGGACAGGCAGACAACATGCCCAAAGATGGGGAGCAACTGAAGATTATGCTCGCCAACCTGGAAGAGCAAGAGGCTGCCATGACCGAAATGTTCTCGGGTACCTTGAATAAAGACGAAAAGATATTCAACATCCGCCTCACTCCGGATAAGGAAATGGACAACGAAGTAGCTTTCCGCTTTTCGAAGAAGCTGGGCATAGTTGCCAATAACGATCTTGCAGGAGAGCCGGTTTATATCACGCTGAAGAATCTGAAAACCGTCAACGTACCGGAAGACGATGGCAAAAAGAAGGTGGACGGCATTGCCTATAATGTGCCCGGCAAAGCACAAGTAACACTAACGGAGGGGAAAAAGCAATGGTTTAACGGAGAACTTCCTGTCACACAATTCGGTACTATCGAATATCTGGCTCCGGCGCTTTTCAATAAGAAATCGACTGTTCAGGTTACTTTCAACCCGGATACAGGAGGCTTGATCAAGGTAGATAGAGAAGAAGGAGAATAAAGCATAATCAAAAACTCCGGCCGATCTTAAATGAAGTGCACCCCAAAAGTTCATGTTTAACTTTTAGGGTGCACTTCATTTTTAAATCAGCCGGAGTCTCTTTATTATATTCCAATAGTATATCGTAATGCAATCAGTTCTCAATCACTAATTTCACAAATCCGTCTTTCTGCAACTGAGTGATATAAGCCGTAATACGTGATTCGTAATTTTCTTCATAATTGAAGTGTTCTGCCAGCTCTTCAATAATCCGGCGTACGGTTCTCTTTCCATCCATCAACTCCCATACGGCAGTGCCATGATCTTCCAGCCGGACATGAATATCCGCAGACATTCCTTTAGGCAACAAGAATCGCCGCATCCACTCGTATTTAAACCGGGGGAAAGCAATGGTAACGGTACCATCGCTTCCCTTTTCGGCCGTAATATTTTCACTACGGAAAGGAATTACATCCAGAAGATTTATTTTCTCTTTCACGTCTGCCATATACTGTTATTTTTTGATATTTGCTTCCTGCAGTCCGTATCCCTTCTTCTTGTCTTCCGCTTTCAGCATTAAAGCTACAATCAGAGCCAAAACACCGAAACAAGCAAAGATAGCCATAGGCAAAGTATAGTCATAAGTCTGCGCTCCATCCACAACAGGACCTTTGCAATAGGTATTCAACACCCATCCGATCAACAGAGGTACCCCCATCAATCCCCAGTTCTGCACCCAGAAAATCAAAGCATAGGCAGTACCCAGTTGTTTCTCCGGAATAATTTTCGGAACAGAAGGCCACATGGCCGAAGGCACCAGTGAAAAAGCAATACCCAGAACAATCATAATCACAGTGGCAAACCACCATACGTTCAGAATGGGAAGCGCAAACAAAGTATGCACACCAATCAGCATGACGGCACCGATAATCATCAACGTCGCTCCCTTACCGATACGATCATAAAGAGTACCAAACAACGGAGTCAGGAAGATGGTACCTATCGGTAGTAATCCCGGAATATTTCCGGCCAGCTTAGGGTCTACGTTATACTTCTGCACCATCAAGTCGGTTGCATATTTAATAAAGGGGAAAACAGCAGAATAGAATAGTACACACAATAAAGCAATCAGCCAGAAGCCTTTATTGGTGACAATCAGCATAACGTCCTTCATACGGAACGGTTCTTCCGGTTCTTCTCCCTGAGCATCTAAAGAAGCGTCAAGTTTCTTATCATAAAAGGTATAAATGAAAAAGGCGATAGTACCGATGCACAGCATGATCAGGCACAACAAAATAGGCATCGGAATATTGGTATGGAAACTGCCGCTTTCATCCGTATAGCCGAAATAATCGGCAATGGGAACGGTAAGCACCATAGCCAAAGTGGTACCGATACGTGCGGTTGCCATCTCAAGTCCCATAGCCAAAGCCATCTCTTTGCCTTTAAACCATTTCACGATAATCTTAGAGACAGTGATACCGGCAATCTCTACGCCGACACCAAAGATAGCGTATCCTAAAGCCGCCAGAAAGACCTGAGTCTTGAAACCCATAATCAAAGCTCCCTCAGGAAAAGTTGTAGAGATAGCATAATATTTTAGTCCACAACCCAACACCATCAGTATACAAGCTCCCATACCGGTGAAACGAACTCCCATCTTATCGAGAATAATACCACCGAAAATCAACATGAGCAGGAATACATTGAACCATCCGTAAGCACTGGTAAAGAATCCGTAGTCCAAACTATCCCAGAGAAGCTCTTTCTCGAGCATAGGCTTTAAAGGGGACATTACATCGGTGAGGAAATAGCCGCAAAGCATAGTAAACGCGACCAGAGCGAGCACACTCCAACGAAGTGTTTTGGAGTCACTCAATTTGTTTTTCAATTGTTCTGTCATTGTAATATTTAAACTCAGAAATTAGTAAAAGTGTTATTGCGAACAAAGGTAACTAAATCTGCCTTGTATGCCTAACAAAAAGATGCATTTTACGGCAAAAAATAAGCGAAGCTGCAAGTTTCGGTTTGAAATTGCAGCTTCGCTTATCGTTTCTTAAAAAGAATCTGTTGTTAGTTTGCCGGAGTAGCCGGAGTTTCTGTGGCAGGTGCTTCAACCGGAGCAGCAGCGTCTGTCTTCGGTGCAGTAGTACCTACGGGCAGGTTATAAGGGTTGGTCTGCTCTTCCTGCTGTGCCTGTTCCATAATGACATCTTGTGTTTTAGAAGAAGAAGTCGGAACGACATACGCAGTAGCAATGCTCATCACAACCATAAATGCAGCTAAGCCCCAAGTTGCTTTTTCCAGAAAGTCTGTAGTTTTGCGTACACCCATAATCTGGTTAGATGATGAGAACCCTGAAGCAAGACCACCGCCTTTTGAGTTCTGAATCAACACAATGAAGCACATCAGTATGGCTGCAATAACCATTAAGATAACTAATAATAAGTACATTTTGTTATTTTGATTTAGCGTTAATAATCAATTTCTCTAAAAATCTGATTTGGTCTGCAAAGTAAGCATTTTTTTTTGGATATTTCAAACTTAATTTTTTAATAATTTCAAGTGCCTTGGAATATCGATGCTGTTTGACGTATATTTTGGCCAATGTTTCGGTGAAACAGCTATCATCTTCATCTTCTTCATGATGCGTCTTGCTCTCTTCCTCTTCGGAGATAGCTTTATTTTCATCTGCCGGTTGCAAACGGATGGATGTTTCTTCTTCACTTCTTTCGATAAAGCCGTCAATCAATTCATGACCGCGAAGTTTGGGAGTTTCTTCCAGTTCCGGTGTATCGTCTTCTTGCAGCAAATAGGTGGTATAGTCCGTTGCATAGTCCAGGCTTGTCTGGGCTGAAACCTCTTCGGGCACGGTGGCCAGAAAAGCATCGATCAGGGAAAGCGTACGATCGAGGCTGGGCTCTTCCTCTAAAACTTCTGTTTCGGGAAGTGCGTTCTTTTTCCGAGGTTTCAAAATATATCGTTCACCCTCAATCAGATAAAACAGCTTCCGGCGATCAGCCACATGCAATATGGCTTTACGAAGCTCGGCACCGAAAGAGATATCGTGCAACAAATATAGATTTTTAAGATAGAGTAATCGCAGTGACTGAAAATAAGGATAGCGTGTGACAAGCGTTCGCAACTCGTACAAAGTATCTTTATTCAGCGTTTCCGGATGCTGAATCCATTGTTGTAAGTTAGCAGAAATCATTCTAATTACCAGTTTGCTACCGTTGCGTTAAATATTTGATCTGTAATCTCTTTAGTCATCTCCGCAATCAGTCCGTCCTGAACGGCTGTCAGCAACTCCCTCGAATCATAAACACGGAAAGCCGAGAACTGTTGCTCGAAGTCCTGTTCATGATTCGTATTGTTCACAAAACGAACATTTACTGTGATGGTCAGCTTGGTTTCAGAAGAGTATCCGTCGGCCGAAACAGCCTGGTTATACTGGTTATATCCGGTAATCTCTCCATCAATCTCGAGGTCGGCATTGTTATTCACCAGTTTCAGACGGGTCTGACGAAGGAAAATGTCTTTCAGGTCCTCGTTGAACTTAGTGCCTAACGGTGCATAAACATAGTCCGACTTAATAGGAAAGTCGGCAATAGAGATAGTCTTTACCTTATCGTAATTGATATTACTACCATTAAACTTATAAGAAACAGTACACGAAATTCCTACTACCAGTGTGAAAACCAGCAGTGAAATTCGCATTATCTTTTTATTCCAATCCATATTCTTTTATTTTTCGGTAAAGGGTACGCTCGGATATATTAAGATCCTTTGCCGCGCTTTTTCGCTTGCCATGATGCTTTTCAAGGGCTTTACGTATCATTTCTTTCTCGACTTCATCCAACGAAAGCGACTCTTCCACATACTCTTCGGTATCTTGTATGTCATCGTCATCGGGACAATTGGGCTTGACCGGATGAATGATGGCAGGCACTGAGGGTGTAGGGGCTACTACCGGAGCCGGCGTATAAAACGTACCGACATTGGAGGTTACCGCTCCGCGCTCGGACATGATTTCGTGTACAAGCTTTTTCAGTTCGGTCACATCTTGTCGCATATCAAAAAGGACCTGATATAAGATTTCACGTTCACTTTCGAAGCTCTTCCCTGTCTTTACACCAAACAGGGCAGGCAATCGCTGCGTACTCTGGGCAGGCAGATAAGATTGCAAGATAGGGGCATTAATCTCACGATTGGTCTCAATTATAGAGATTTGCTCCGTGATATTCTTCAACTGACGCACATTACCCGGCCAGGAATAAGACAGCAAAACCCGTTTGGCATCTTCGGTCAGCTGTATGGCGGGCATACGATACTTCTCTGCAAAGTCACTTGCAAACTTACGGAACAGTAACAGCACATCTTCTCCACGCTCCCGCAAAGGAGGGATCTGGATGGGCACCGTGTTGAGACGATAGTATAAATCCTCACGGAAACGTCCCTCTGCAATGGCCTGGGTCAAATTGACATTGGTAGCAGCCACAATGCGGACATCCGTTTTCTGTACTTTGGAGGAGCCTACTTTTATAAACTCCCCACTCTCGAGTACACGAAGCAAACGTGCCTGCGTGGGCAAAGGCAATTCTCCGACTTCATCCAGAAAAATCGTTCCGCCGTCGGCTTCACCAAAATAGCCCTTTCGCTCACCGATGGCTCCCGTAAAAGCCCCTTTTTCATGACCGAACAGTTCCGAATCGATGGTTCCTTCAGGAATAGCACCACAGTTGACAGCAATATACTGTCCATGCTTTCGGCGACTGTATTGGTGAATGATCTGAGGAAAACTTTCCTTACCGACACCACTCTCTCCGGTTATTAGCACGGACAAATCGGTAGGTGCCACCTGTATGGCAACATCTATCGCACGCGTCAAAGCTTCAGTGTTACCAATAATACCGAACCTTAGTTTTACCTGTTGTATTTCCGCTTTTGTCATATTCGCACTAAACTCCCTTCCTGATTAAATATCATCATCTACTGTATCGAGCTTCAGTTTATCACTGTCGTCTCGTTTTTCGTAATATTGTTTACGTAACGGATTGGCATGTGCTTCCTTCTCACGTTGGCGATTACGGAATACGTCGATCGCTACATAAATAGCCTGACGGAATGAATCTTCGCAAGCAACGCCTTTTCCTGCAATATCATAGGCTGTGCCATGCGCGGGAGAAGTGCGTATCACCGGCAAACCCGCCGTGTAGTTCACACCTTCATCCATGGCCAATGCCTTGAAAGGAGCCAATCCCTGATCGTGATACATGGCCAGTACTCCGTCAAAATGGGTGAAATTGCCCGATCCCATAAATCCGTCAGCCGGATAAGGGCCATAGCACAAGATTCCCTTGGCAGCCATTTCCTGAATAGCAGGAGAAATGATTTCCTGTTCTTCCGTACCGAGCAATCCGTCGTCTCCGGCATGCGGATTCAGTGCCAACACTGCGATACGCGGCGCACCAATCCCGAAATCCTGTTTCAACGACCGGTTGAATATGGCAAGTTTCTCCTGAATCAGTTCCTTGGTTATTGAAGAGGCTATCTCACGGACCGGAATATGTCCTGTCACCAAAGCTACCCGGAAATCCTCTTTCATCAGGATCATCAGTGATTTTGAACCATTCCCCAGACGTTGTTCGATATATTCCGTATGTCCGGGAAAAGCAAATCCTTCGGACTGAATCGTATGCTTATTGATAGGAGCCGTCACTATGACATCGATCAAGCCTTCCCTGAACTCCTCTATCGCCTTCTCAAGTGCTCCCAAAGCTGCTTTACCGGCTTCCGGATCGGGTTTTGAGAACTCTACTTTCACCTCGTCATCCGTACAGTTGACCACGCTCAGGCGATTGTGGGCAGCTTCTGCAGCGGTATTGACAATACTGAAGTTAGTAGGCAAATCGAGCGACTTGCGGTGATATGCAGCCACTTTCGGAGAGCCGTAAATGACCGGTGTACAGAGTTCCAACATGACGGGGTCGGCAAACGTTTTTAAAATGACTTCGTATCCTACCCCGTTTATGTCTCCCTGAGTGATGCCAATTTTTATTTTGTTATCTTCCATTTTGTTATTTGTTAGTTTTCTCCTCCTGCTCTATGCCCATCGGAATCTGTTCCTGCGCCTTCTCGGTAGGAAGTTGCAAAGTATACAGAGATGCTTCCAATCGGCGCATCAGGTCACGTTTCATTTTATCGGGTGAGTAAATAAATACTTCTGTAGTGATAATACGGTGGCTGGCTTTATCCAGACGGGTGTGCGAAACAAACGGGCCACCCATGAAATCGCCCTTTATGCGCCACAGTCCGCGTGCTTCCATTGTGTAATCTCCATGAATATCAATCGGACGAACCTCTACGGTAGACGAATCAGTCGCCATGTACATACCCTCTTTGGCACCCGGAATATTAGCCTTCATCACTGAATCGCGCTTATGGATAAAGAACTCTTTCGTAAAGGTATCCTTATCTGTATACGGGTAAGAGTAGATTACAAAGTTCTGGTCTCCGGTAGCGGCATTAGTACCTGCCCAGAAAAAGTCTTCTCCTGTCTTCGAACTGCTCAGTTCGGCCGGAAGCCAGATATCACTGTTGAACATGCTACCTACTTTCGTTGAAATATAGTCATTATGATTTTTCTCCAGGAAAGAGATCTGACGGTTCATTTCGGCACGGGTAAAGAAGTCTATAATCGGCTGTTTGTTCTCTTCGACAAACTTCTCAAACGATGCCTCGTCCGGAGCCTGAATAGTCAAAATCATCTGGGGAGATGCATATACATCCTTGGCATACTTGAATTTAGGTTGGGTATAAATGTCCTGTATATCTACGATAATAATGTTGCGCACCAACTTCAGGATGGCATCAAAATCTTTGGGAGAAGTAGACATGATCCTGAACGAACGTTCCGATTGCGGAAGTCCGGGCACATCTGTATCGAGCACATTGTACAAAGCTCTACCGGCAGGACGCTCCCACACAGGCTTCTCAACCACAACGAGGACTTCATAAGCACGTCCGCTGGAAGTTGGAGTAAACACACTTTTCTTGCCGCTTTTACAAGAAAACAACACTACTGCTACAAGAGCCATACTGAGGTAAAACAGGTACTTTTTCATATGCATCAATTTTAATGTTTTCACAAATCTACGAAATGGTCGTATACTTTCATCCAATGTGCTGATAATTTATATTAATTCTTGTTACTCTCCTCCTGTTTAGCCGTCGATAACATCCCGCAAGCGGCAAAAATATCTTCTCCCCGGGAAGCCCGAATGGTAGTGAACAGTCCATGTGAGGTCAGGTAGTCACGAAATGACGTCATAGTCTCCATACCGGCACCCTCGAGGTCTACCCCAGGAATGGCATGAAACCGGATTAAGTTCACCCGGCAGTCAAGCCCACGCAGCAATTTCAACAGTTCCTTAGCATAAATCAGCGAATCATTGACGCCCTTAAAAACAATGTATTCAAACGAAAGTCTGCGCTGTTTACTAAAATCATAGTTTTTTAACAGATCGACCATTTCTTTAATCGAGAAAGCCCTTTCGGCCGGCATCAACTCAGAACGTTGTGAAGGAAAAGGAGAATGCAGACTGATAGCCAGATGACATTCGCTTTCTTCAATAAAGCGTTGAAGCCCTTTCCGCAATCCTACAGACGACAAAGTAATGCGCTTAGGGCTCCATCCGTATCCATACGAAGCGGTCAGGATATGCAGCGCTTTTAATACTTCATCCAAATTATCGAGAGGCTCGCCCATCCCCATCATCACGACATTGGTCAACTTATCCCGCTCCGGCAATGCTGCGATTTGATTCAAGATCTGATTGGCTGTCAGACTTGCGGTAAATCCTTGTTTACCCGTCATGCAGAACTTACAGTTCATTTTACAGCCTACCTGAGAAGACACGCACAATGTCGCCCGATCCTCGTCCGGAATATACACCGCTTCAACAAAATGATTGTCACTCACCTGATAAAGATACTTCACCGTACCATCTACGGAACGCATCTCATCAACAGGCGCGGATATCCCCAAATCATACTCTCCCTTGAGCAACTCTCTATGCTTCAACGACAGATTGGTCATTTCATCAATAGAAGTCACTTTTTTATCGTATAACCAGGAAGCGATCTGTTTGGCTGCAAAAGCAGGCATCCCCAAATCTTTGGTGACAGATTGCAATTCGGTAAGGGTCATTCCTAAAAGCGGATATTTGGGCATATTTACTACAAATATTTATTTATTCATGCAAATGTAAGGAATAAAAGTCGATTTTAAAAAAGAGAAGGGACAAAAGTTAATGGGAAGAGGGAAAGAGATAGCAAAAAGAAAGGCTGTTCCGTGCGGAACAGCCTTTCGTATATTAAAGCGACGTTATCTAAAAAAACAAATCCGTTTTTAGAAGAACAGGTATCGCTTATCTTTTACGTCGCCTTTCAGATAAAGATCGTTCATAAAACGACTTGCCAGACGGGCATGCATGTTTTCCAATGTAGCCTCTTCTGATTGGGCATCGAATGTTTCGTTCAGCTTATCTTTGGCATATACCTGCAACACAAATACACCGCCATTACCCTTGATAGGAGCGCTCAGCTTATTGATATCCGAAACCGAAGCGTATGCGCCTACCAGCGGCTCACTACTACGCAAAGCGGCTACATAAGCAGGCGCTGCAAATGTTACGTGTTTTACAGAATCACTTACTGCATTGGCCATCGATGTGTACTGGGCAATTGTAGTTGCATTGGCAGCCTTCATGTCGGCCATGATCTTCTCAGCTTTCTTATCACGAATGATTTCAGCTCTCAACTGATCCTGAACCTGGGCCAAAGGACGATAACCTTCTTCGATCACGCTAACCAGACCAACAACCAACATGCGGTCGCTTTCGCCACATTCATATAAACCGGAAACTTCACCCGGTTTTGCAGCAAAGGCCCATTTCAGTGCTTCTTTAGTCCCTCTGATACCACCGATTCCGTGTTCTGAGCTATACAGATCATTTCTTTCGAGCAATTTATAGCCTGATTCTTCAGCATTGGCCGCAACCTTGTCTACTGTCGGGTTAGCTGCAATAAACTGGCTGAATTCATTATAAGCTTTATTATAAGTTTCTTTGCTGAACTCAACCGCACGCTTGATAACGGCAACTTTATATTTATCTTTCACAGCTTTCTTATCAGTCACCTGCAAAATGATATTGCCTTGTCCCAATGCTACGTTAGAGAGTTCGTTTACTCCCAGATTGTTGATAGTGCTGATAAATTTCAAGTTATCGCCATCAACCTGTGCATTTTCGTAGTTAGCAGACGAAATCCAGTTGGATTCACCTGTTTGTCCGTACTTCTTAGCCAAAGCTGTAAAGTCGGCTCCACCCTTAATAGCAGTATAGATGCTGTCAGCCAAAGCCTTTGTTTTAGCAGCGTCTTCTGTGTAAACCTGAATCTGACGGAACTGTACAGAATCGGCAGCAGCCACTTTAGACAACACCTTGAACGAATTGATAGTATTGTCGCCTGCATTGTAGTAAGGGCCATATACTTGTCCAATCGAAGCTGAATCCATGCGTGCAACTACATCTGACGGGAAAGCTTTCTTGGTATAGTACAAATCAACATACGGATATTCCGATCCGGTAGAACGGATGAAAGTAGTATAATCACCATTGGCAGTAGCCAGTTGGTTTGTATAATCAGTCACTTCCTGCTGGATAGCAGCTCTGTCTTCTGCACTGGCTGTCACCTGTACATCGATGTATTTGATGTTGCGTGTTTCAACATATTGTTTGAACTGTTCTTTCTTCTTGTTATAGAGATCTTTCAGTTCAGACTCTTTCACTGTGATAGTAGAGTCTACAATAGAAGAATAAGGAACAGCAGCCAACAGAACATCCGACTGGTTTACTCTTGCGTCGAATGCATCCTGTGCCTCAACCGGATTAGAGAAAAGAGCTTTAGTCACCAGTGCCTGGTATTTTTCCGCCAAACGGCTCTGGATCAGTGTCTTTTCTACAAATGACCAAAGTTTGTGCATTCCTTCATAGTATTCCACATATTGAGACGGCATCTTGGTCTTGTCCATTTTAGAGTAGTCAGCCAAGAATTTCTTCAACATATCTTTATCGAAAGCGCCCGTTTGAGGATTGCGGAACGGAGTCTGCTGCAGCAACGGATTCACACCTTCGTTAATGATTGATTGAATTTCAGCCTTCGAAACAGTAATACCGAGCTTCTTCGCTTCTTTTTCAATCAGTTTATTGTTCACATAGCTACGCCATACTTCGTCTTTCACCTGATTGGTCTGTTCATCATTCAATGAACTCATTCCGCTTGAGAACTTGATAACTTCGGTATATTCTTCCACCATGTTCTGGTAGTCCTGAGCAGAAAGAGTTTCTCCATTGACTTCGCCTACATCATGCGATTGGTGTGGCTGGAGAACTTTCCAGGCATCGCCCGCAATGAAAGCAAACAAAGCCAAACCAATAACGATCACCAACAGGGGTCCTTTGGATCTAATGTTTTGTAATGTTGCCATTTTGATTAATACGATTTATTTGTTATTATTATTTTCTTCATCTTTGGTTTTAGCGCACGAAGATACAAAAAATGCTAATATGCATCTATTTATTAGCTAAAAAATTACAGCTATCGATCATTATTCCATTACTTTCAGTCGGACAAGTTCGATTTTCGTTGCTGTAACCTTAATTATCTTAAACTGATATTTACCGACAGAGACCAATTCGTGCAATTTCGGAAAGCTCTGGTATTGATTCAAGATTAATCCTCCTACCGTTAGATAGTCATCGGATTCGGGAAGCTCCAAATTAAAAGTTTCGTTTACTTTTTCTATTTCCAAACGGGCCGAAAGCACGTATTCATGCTCACCGATCTGCTTACAAATATAGGAAGTGTTGTCGTGTTCGTCTTCGATGTCACCGAAAATTTCTTCAACAAGGTCTTCAAGGCTGACAATGCCCGAAGTTCCTCCAAATTCATCCACTACCACGGCAATGGTCTTTTTCTGTTGCATAAACAGCTTCATCAGTTTATGGGCCGCCATCGTTTCAGGCACAATGGGAACTTCTTTCACATGATCGCGCCAATCTTTCGGGCTACGAAACATTTCGGACGAATGAATGTATCCCACCACATTATCTATATTACCATCGTAGACAATTATTTTTGATATACCGGACTCAACAAACCGACCTTTAAGTTCTTCAAGGGATGTATCCAGCGCAACAGCTACCACTTCTGTCCGTGGAACGATGCAGTCGCGTATCTTGACCGCCGAGAAGTCGAGTGCATTCTGAAAGATTTTCACTTCCGTATCCAGAGTTTCCTCACTTTCGGCATTGTCTATACTCGACTGGACAAAGTAATCCAGATCTACCTTACCAAAGGCTTTCGCAGAGGCTTCCTTGTTCACTTTCATCCCAAACAGGCGAAGAAAGAGGTAAGAGACTCCCGACGAAAATTTAGATATAGGATAGAGAACAACATAACAGATGAAAAGAGGAACCGCACAGACATTCAGGGCCAGATTGGGATTGATCTTAAAAAGCGTCTTGGGCAGAAACTCTCCTGTCACCAAGATGATCAGTGTGGAGATCACGGTCTGTACCAATACCATTACAAAATGATTGGTGATCCATCCGGCCAGCAAATTGTCGCCGATAATCTGTGCCATCAATATACCATAGATAACCAGAGCGATGTTATTCCCGACCAGCATGGTCGAAATAAAATCATTGGGATTCCGGAAGAATAGCGAAAGGATACGCGATGATACCCCTCCTTTCCGGTCCATTTCAAAACGAAGTTTGTCTACCGAAACAAAAGCAATCTCCATTCCCGAAAAGAAAGCAGAAAATGCCATCGTAATCAACAGGTAAATAATGATGCTCATAGTTAGTTTACAGAATCTGTTTTTGCCTTTTCGGCATCTTCATCGATATATACTATACCGGATATGTTATGAACAACCGGCTTCATAAACTGATCGTCTGACTCAAAGCCATATCCGGTCATAATCTGATCCGGTTTTTCCATCCGGACAAACTTATCGGTATACACTTTCTTGGTGGCTTCATTCCAATATAACAACTCGGTGGTCACATGATCGCCCTTCAGACTCTTAATATCTACATTTCCAATAAGTTTCCAAAGCCGGTCACGATCATAATAATAAGCCGTATCCGCCTTTATACTCGCATCTATATGAAATAGCGAATCGAACTGTTCCAGATAAATGCCCTTCTCAAAAGCCCAATACGAGGGTTTCTTCTTATCAAAGATCAACCATTCTTCAGTGTTGACCCGGTAACGTGTGACACCGGAATCGGATATAAGGGTCGTTACCCCCCGTGTATCCATAACAGGCAGTGAATCCCGCTCGGTAATGGCATCGGCCATCGCCTTATTTCTCCCGCCACAGGAAGAAAATAAAAGAAGCATAACAATTGCCCCGAAGACAATTGTTATGCTCAAACTTTTATTTAATAAACTGTTACTTTGTTGTCGCAACATAGATTTATCTGATCGTTGTAGACTCTCCAATCCAACCACCGATAGTGATGCGGTCGCCGGCTTTGTAGCCCAACATAAACAAGTCTTTAGCCTGCGGAGTATAAGCGGAATATCTGCTGATCATTTTGTTAACTTCTTCTGTTACACTCGGATCTACAGATTTAGCTTTCTGCAATTTGTCGATAACAGCAAAATAAGTACACTTGTTCAAAGCCGATTCATCACTCCAGTTAGGACTCATAGCATACAAGTTGGCGATAAGGATATAAGGAGCACCATAGTTTTCATTGAAGCTGATTGCTTTCTGAGCATAAGATCTTGCCTGAGACAATTTCTTGGCAGTAGTCAAAACACTGGCAGCAGCATAAGCCTTTTCTGCTTTCTTTGCATTGTCTGTCTCAAGGTTGATCGCTTCGTCAAAGAACTTCACAGAACCATCGATATCCCCTTTCTTATAGGCCTGGTATGCACATCCGGTAGCAGCCTCAGCCGAAGGCTCAATCTTGTATACATAGAATGAAGCCTGCTGATAAGCGTCACTATCCGTACACTTCATCATCTTCATAATACTGATGACTTTCTTCAAATAATTCAAATCAGTCTGATTGGTTTCTACCTTAGGTCCATAGATACCTTGCAGTGATTCGCAATCGGCAGTACCGCTGTTAATGAACAGAGCTACCAGATTATCTTTGATACCTCCGAAAGCTTTCTTCACACTCTCTTTATCAGCAGCAGCTATAGCATCGTCTGCATATTCGGATGCAGCCAGATAGTCCTGAATAAACTGCTCTTTGTGAGCCGGATCTTCCTTCAGTTTATCGTGAGACATCTGCAAGAAATAGAACAATGTAGCAGCTGCAGACTCAGCTTTCGCAGCGTCCACCGATTTTTTCAACCAATCATAAGCTTGATTTACATCCACCTTCGGAGCAAATGCAATATAATCGACAGCTTTAATGCCCAGTGCTTCATCTTCCGACGATACTTTTACACCTTTTCCCAAGAATTCCTGAGTATACTTCATACGCAAATCGTGCGTATTCATCAACTCATCAAAATACTTTTTGTATTCTGCAGAGTTTCTGTCTTTGATCTGCCCCAGCAACCCTTTCAGAATTTTATAACCGTCTGTGAAGGTATAGAAACGAAGAGTCGGGCAGTTCTCCAAAACAGCTTTCCACGGAGTATAAGCATCTTTAAAGTTACCAGCTTTCACTGCTTCGTGAGAAATACTACTGTTCGAATTACAATTAGCGTCGTCCTGTGCTACCACAGTTGTTGCTCCCGCCGAAAGAAACAACACAGCCACAAGCGTTTTAATTTTCATTGTATCTAAATTTTAGTTGTTATATAATACCGTCTATTCTCTCTATTATTTAACTTTACGTTTGAAGAACCAGCCTTCATTGAACGTGATTCCGATGCTCAAACGCAATGTATTTTCATCTACCATACCGGCTTTCAGACCATGTACTTTAATATATTGAGCCGAAACGTTGATTAGCGAGCGTGAACCCGGAAGAGGTAATCCCAAACCGGCCGTTACTCCATACTCACGAGAGGCTCTCTCCCCTCCTATTTTATAATAAGGTTCCGAATAATATCCTCCGACGCGGTATTTGATATGCGCCAGATAACTACGCGAGAAACGACTCGGCATATACTCGGCACCCACTGAAATTTTCATCGCATCACAAAAAGCATTCGGCTGATTCATATAGGTCACGTCGCCCCACTTCTGCAAATTAAAATCAGCTCCCACGATCAGACGTTTGTCATACTCGTACGTAAGTCCCACCCCAAAGCTATTGGGCATTCCAAAGGTAGCCACCGTATCGACCGTATTCGTAGTGACGGCCTGCGTGCTGTTGGAGTTCGTAAGCGTCGATCTTTGTACATAAGCTTCGTTATGCAAATCTTTTTTAGGCGAGAACACTACACCTAATGTAACCGCATGCTTCCTACCCAGCTGCTGTGTGTATTGCGCGCCGAAGTCCAGCTTATAATCGCGCACGGACAAATAGTCTACATGCTGAAAAGCAAAAGCGTTGTCATTATAAGGAAAAGTAATACGCGCCTGACGCGTGATCTCCCCCCAAAAGTACGATACGTTGGCGCCGACTGAAAGGTTTTTCAGCACCTTCACTCCCAAACCTACGTAAAGCTGATGCAAGCCTCCGTCTCCGGCAAATGAAGTGACGCTCCGCGCTTCTTCCGACGCAACGTCGTTGTTCGCCTTGGCCATATTATAGCCTACACTCGAATAGGGCAGCAGACCGATACTCATGGCCACGCGTTGGTGTAGACGAAACTGCATCGCTATGTAGTCAAAACTTGAATTTTTCGCATTCAACTTGGTGCCTTCACTACTAAAGTTTGTATTTTGCATCGAAAACCCTCCATCAAAAAGAAAGGTCAACGAATCAATAGCCGTATAAGAAGCAGGATTCAACGGATTGATATGTGATCCATCGCGCAATCCGTAAGCGATCCCTCCCATTGCTTTACTGTTTGCAAATGACTGATCAGCCAACTGACCATAGCCATATCGTGTATAAGGAGAGTTTGTATTATTTTGAGCGATTGCCACTCCGGGTAATAATATCGTGAGCAGAAGCGCACAAAGTGTCTGTTTATATCCTACCATTATTATAGTTTAATATTCTATTTAATCCTTTCAACACTAAAAATCTATCTGCAAAGATGACACTTTTTAATTTCGTATCAAAAGAAAAATCATCTCCGCCCGTTAAAAAAACCAAAAGTTCAGGATATTTATGCTTCATAGCCGTAATATACCCTGTAATTTCGTATTCTATCCCTTTCTTTACACCTGCACGAATAGCAGTTTCAGTATCTTTTCCCATATCCGGCATGCGTCCTTCGGCATGAACCAACGGCAAACGTCCGGTAAATTGATGGAGTGCTTTCAGCCGCATCCAGAGTCCGGGCGAAATATTGCCTCCATGATACTGTCCCAAAGAATCAACAAATTCGTAAGTGATGCAAGTACCCGCATCAATCACCAAAATGTCTTTACCCGGGAACTGATCATGGGCCGCCACCACGGCAGCCATCCGGTCATAACCGAGAGTTTCGGGGGTTTCATACAAGTTTATTACCGGAAGCGACGTATGACTGTCTAACCATAAGACGGGGACAGGAAGCTTGTTCAACTGAGCCAGCACACACTCGTTTAAGTCTATAACCGTAGCAACAATTGCTTTCCGAACATCATACTTATTACAAACAGCCTCCAAGGAATCCAGGGACTGATTAGAGTCGTAAACAACTTCTACCATAGAAGTCCGGTCGAAAAGCGCTACTTTGGCTACTGTATTTCCAATATCGATAATTAAGTTCACTTTCTCTCTGTTTGAGGGCGCAAAGATAAGAGATAAAATTTATTCAAATACCGAAATAGCGAATAAAAAAGCAGCGGCATAGAGAGAAAAATAAAAAAACGTCCCGACAGCCGATTCGGTAAAACTACTTTCCTCTCCCGAAATCTTCGCTGGAAAAGTGAGGAAAAGAGAGCCGGAAGGCATAAACAAAGACAAGCAGAAAATCCCAAAACCAGCAACGAGTTTTCATTACTGATTAATAAGCATATAGAGACAAAAAAACAGAATATCCCCCAATAGCCTACAATACAAAACAAAACAGAATATAACAAGAAGAATGAACGGAAGCTCAAAAAACTGTTGCTGCCGCTGACGACAGTCTCCCCAAAACGCACCCCGAGGAAACGCGTCACGAACAAATCGAAGTCCGGCGATCAACAGGACGAAGTCCGGCTATTCACAAACCGCAACCCGGCAGCCGAAGGCCTGCAGCCCGACGCTCGGGGAAGCACACCCCTGCGCTCAGGAACAAATTGCCCCGCGATTGACGAAAAGAGACAAATAAATTCATTGAACCGGCCATTTTATTCCCACAAAAGCAGTATCTTTGCCACATGAACTCAAAGTTGCGACATTTACTCCTGATTGTTTTTTCAATCTTCCCGATTCTGACATGGGGAACGGAAAGTCCGTCCACCGCTGATTCCATCCGGATCAGCCTGTTGACATGCGCTCCGGGTGAAGAAATCTATTCGCTCTTCGGGCACACGGCTATCCGTTACGAAGAACCGGCACGAGGCATCGACCGGGTATATAATTATGGCTTGTTCAGTTTCAACACCCCCAACTTCATCCTGCGTTTCGCACTCGGCAAGACCGATTATCAATTGGGGGTGGAAGATTACCGCCGTTTTGCCGCCGAATACGAATACTTCGGACGCAGTGTATGGCAGCAGACGCTCAATCTGACAGCCGAAGAACAACGACAGCTAATCACCCTTCTGGAAAAAAATTACCGCCCGGAAAACCGGATATACCGCTATAACTTTTTCTACGACAACTGCGCTACCCGTCCACGGGACAAGGTGGAAGAGAGTCTGCAAAAAAGCGGTAGCCAACTGTTCTTCAGCAATGCACACACCGAAAATGGCGAAACGAAATCTTATCGGGATATTGTCCATCAATACACGAAAGGACATCCTTGGGCACAATTCGGAATCGATTTCTGCATAGGCAGCCAAGCCGACCACCCCATCAACGATAGACAAATGATGTTCGCTCCGTTTTATCTGATGGATGCTTTTGCCGGAGCACGCATAGCCAACACTTCAGACAACAAAGCACTGGTGGCTTCCACCCAAAAAATTATTGACTGTGAACCGGATGTATCCGACTCCGCAGAAAATGATATCTGGAATATGCTAACCCCCATCCGATTGTCCCTTCTTGTGTTTATCGCAATCGGAATGGCTACCGTCTATGGTCTACGCAAGAAAAAGAGTCTTTGGGGACTGGATATCGCAGTGTTTGCGGCAGCGGGTATCGCAGGATGCATCATCGCTTTCCTTGCTCTTTTCTCCGAACACCCCACGGTAGGCTCCAATTACTTGCTGTTTGTCTTCCATCCGGGGCATCTGCTCTGCCTCCCTTTCTTTATAAACAATGAACGAAAGCGACGCAAAAGCAGGTATCATCTGCTGAACTGCACAGTTTTAACACTTTTTATAGTGCTTTTTCCGGTAATACCACAAAATTTCGACTTAGCAGTATTACCTTTGGCACTCTGTTTGCTGATACGTTCTGCAAGCAATCTTATTCTGACATACAAAAAAGCTAAATGAAAGGACTATTAACCTCCATACTGACCGTACTTACCTTTACCGGACTGCAAGCCCAGCCACTTCCATCTACCCCGAAATTAGTGGTAGGTCTCACCATAGACCAGTTACGTACGGACTATCTCGAAGCTTTTTCAACACTGTATGGCGACAGGGGATTCAGAAGGCTCTGGAAAGAAGGACGTGTGTTCCGGAATGCCGAATATACTTTCAGCGGCACGGACCGCGCATCAGCCATAGCCGCTATTTATACAGGCACCACTCCTTCGGTCAACGGCATTATCGGCAAACGATGGATGGATGTATCGACACTGCGTACTGTGAGTTGTGTCGACGACCCCGCTTTCATGGGCAATTATACAAACGAAAGCTCTTCGCCTTCCCATCTCCTGACCTCTACGATAGCCGATGAACTGAAGATAGCCACCCGTAACGAGGGATTGGTATATGCCATCGCTCCATTCCGCGACGCTGCCATTCTTGCAGCAGGACATGCCGGAAATGGCGCATTCTGGCTCAACAACACAACCGGAAAATGGTGTGGAACGACCTATTATAGCGAGTTTCCATGGTGGGTAAGCCAGTATAACGACCGGAATGCCATCGACTTCCGCATTGCTGATATGACATGGACTCCTGTCCATCCGGTACAAAGCTACAGTTTCCTTCCCGAATGGAGAGATGCTGCTTTTAAATACAAATTTGACGACGATCGTGTCAATAAATACAAACGACTGATTACAAGCCCTTTTATCAACGATGAAATCAATACGCTGACAGAAGAACTGCTGGATAAGAGCACGATGGGCAAAGATCATGTCCCCGACATGCTGGCACTGACCTACTATGCAGGCAACTACGCCCATAAGAGCGTACAGGAATGTGCCATGGAGATGCAGGATACATACGTACGACTCGATCGGAGCATTGCCTCTTTACTGGACATCATTGACAAGAAAGTGGGTCTGCAGAATGTTGTTTTCTTTATTACCTCCACCGGATATACCGATACCGAATCACCCGACCTGGGACTCTACCGGGTTCCGACCGGCGAATTTCACCTGAACCGCTGCGCAGCCTTGCTGAACATGTATCTGATGGCTACCTACGGGCAGGGACAGTATGTGGAAGCGTACTACGATCAGCAGATTTATCTGAATCACAAACTGATCGAAGAAAAACAACTGAATCTGGCGGATATACAGGAAAAAGCCGCCGAATTTCTGATCCAATTCAGCGGAGTGAATGAAGTATATTCCGGCAAACGCCTGTTATTGGGGTCTTGGACACCGGACATCTCGATGATACGCAACAGTTTCCACCGTAAACGCTCGGGCGACCTGCTGATTGACGTATTGCCGGGCTGGAGCATCGTCAACGAAAATACATCCGACCATAAGGTGGTACGGAAAGCGCATATTCCGTCTCCCCTTATTTTTATGGGCAGCGGCGTAAAACCAGCCGTAATCAACACGCCCGTAACCATTGACCACATAGCTCCCACCGTAGCTCACATATTGAGAATACGATCTCCCAATGCCTGTTCGGCAACTCCGATTACCGACATCCGGTAATACTTTCCGCACAAAAAACAAGGTGCAAAGCGCAAATAAATCAGCATTTTAATGTAACTTTGCGCAGTTAAATCAATTTAGTAAATAATAAACATAAATAATAGATAATGGGATTTAATGAATTTTTAAGCTCGATTTTCGGAAACAAATCCACACGAGACATGAAAGAAATCCAACCCTGGGTAGACAAGATCAAAGCCGCTTACCCGGAGGTTGCTAAGCTTGACAATGACGGCCTCCGTGCAAAAACAGAGGAACTTAAAGAATACATCCGTAACTCGGCAAGTAAAGAACGCGCCAAGGCCGATGAACTCAGAGCCGGCATCGAAAATGTAGAGCTGGAAGACCGCGAAGAGGTATTTGCTCAGATCGACAAAATCGAAAAAGAAATATTGGAAATATATGAAAAAGCACTCGATGAAGTATTACCGGTTGCTTTCTCTATTGTAAAAGAATCGGCCAAGCGTTTCTCTGAAAACGAAGAAATAGTGGTGACGGCCACTGACTTTGACCGGACATTGGCAGCAACCAAGGACTTTGTCCGCATCGAAGGTGACAAAGCCATCTGGCAAAACCATTGGAACGCCGGCGGCAACGACACGGTGTGGAACATGGTTCACTATGACGTACAGTTGTTCGGTGGCGTGGTACTGCACAAAGGTAAAATTGCCGAAATGGCAACAGGTGAAGGTAAAACCTTGGTGGCTACCCTCCCCGTATTCCTGAATGCACTGACCGGAAACGGCGTACACGTAGTAACCGTGAACGACTACCTGGCAAAACGTGACTCCGAATGGATGGGACCGCTTTACATGTTCCACGGACTCAGCGTAGACTGCATCGACCGTCATCAGCCTAATTCCGATGCACGCCGCCAGGCCTATCTGGCAGATATCACATTCGGAACGAACAATGAATTCGGTTTCGACTACTTGCGTGATAACATGGCCATCAGCCCGAAGGACCTGGTACAGCGCCAGCACAATTATGCTATCGTCGACGAGGTGGACTCAGTATTGATCGATGATGCCCGTACTCCGTTGATTATCTCCGGTCCGGTGCCTAAAGGCGAAGACCAACTTTTTGATCAACTCCGTCCATTGGTAGAGCGACTCGTGGAAGCACAAAAAGTATTAGCAACCAAATACCTCTCAGAAGCCAAGAAACTTATCAACTCGGACGATAAGAAAGAGGTGGAAGAAGGATTCCTTGCGCTGTTCCGCAGCCACAAGGCACTGCCTAAAAACAAGGCGTTGATTAAATTCCTCAGTGAACAGGGTATCAAAGCCGGTATGCTGAAGACGGAAGAGGTCTACATGGAACAAAACAACAAGCGCATGCACGAAGCAACAGATCCATTGTACTTCGTTATTGATGAAAAGCTGAACAGCGTAGACCTGACAGACAAAGGTGTCGATCTGATCACAGGCAACTCGGAAGATCCGACTCTATTCGTTTTGCCGGACATTGCCGCCCAACTTTCCGAACTGGAAAATGAACATGGATTGAGCGACGAACAAAAGCTTGAAAAGAAAGATGCCTTATTGACCAATTATGCCATCAAGTCAGAACGCGTACACACCATCAACCAGTTGTTGAAGGCATATACCATGTTTGAGAAAGACGATGAATATGTAGTGATCGACGGACAGGTGAAGATTGTTGACGAGCAAACAGGACGTATCATGGAAGGCCGCCGTTACTCGGACGGACTGCACCAGGCCATCGAAGCCAAAGAAGGTGTGAAAGTGGAAGCTGCCACACAGACATTTGCTACCATCACGCTGCAGAACTACTTCCGCATGTACCACAAACTCTCGGGTATGACCGGTACGGCCGAAACAGAAGCCGGTGAGTTGTGGGACATCTACAAACTGGATGTAGTAGTGATTCCGACCAACCGCCCGATAGCCCGTAAGGATATGAACGACCGCGTTTACAAGACGAAACGTGAAAAATATAAAGCCGTAATCGAAGAGATTGAACAGTTGGTTCAAGCAGGACGCCCGGTATTGGTGGGTACTACTTCGGTAGAAATTTCCGAGATGCTGAGCAAAATGCTGACAATGCGCAAGATCGAACACAACGTACTGAATGCGAAACTCCACCAGAAGGAAGCAGACATTGTTGCCAAGGCCGGTTTGAGCGGTACAGTTACTATTGCTACCAACATGGCGGGCCGTGGAACGGACATCAAGCTGAGCCCCGAAGTAAAAGCGGCAGGCGGTCTGGCAATCATCGGTACCGAACGTCACGAGTCACGTCGTGTAGACCGTCAGTTGCGTGGCCGTGCAGGACGTCAGGGTGACCCGGGTTCATCTGTATTCTTCGTTTCACTGGAAGATGACCTGATGCGTCTCTTCTCTTCTGACCGCATCGCCAGCGTGATGGATAAACTGGGATTCCAGGAAGGTGAAATGATCGAACATAAAATGATTTCAAACTCTATCGAACGTGCACAGAAGAAAGTAGAAGAAAACAACTTCGGTATCCGTAAACGTCTGTTGGAATATGACGATGTGATGAACAAACAGCGTACGGTGGTTTACACCAAACGCCGCCACGCCCTTATGGGTGAGCGTATCGGAATGGATATCGTCAATATGATCTGGGACCGTTGCGCGGCCGCAATCGAAAACAATGCAGACTACGAAGAATGTAAACTGGACTTGCTCCAAACACTCGCAATGGAGGCTCCTTTCACTGAAGAGGAGTTCCGCAACGAGAAAAAGGACAAGCTGGCAGACAAAACATTCGATGTGGCAATGGCTAACTTCAAGCGCAAGACAGAACGTCTGGCACAAATAGCCAACCCTGTCATCAAACAGGTGTACGAAAATCAAGGGCACATGTACGAAAACATCCTGATTCCGATTACAGACGGAAAACGTATGTACAACATCTCTTGCAACCTGAAAGCGGCTTACGAAAGTGAATCGAAAGAAGTAGTGAAATCATTTGAAAAATCAATTCTTCTTCATGTCATTGACGAATCCTGGAAAGAAAATTTACGCGAACTGGATGAACTGAAACACTCGGTGCAGAACGCAAGTTATGAACAGAAAGACCCGCTGTTGATCTACAAACTGGAATCTGTGACTCTGTTTGACAACATGGTAAACAAAATCAATAACCAGACAGTGTCTATCCTGATGCGCGGCCAAATTCCCGTAGCCGAGCCTACAGAGGAACAGCAAGAAGCAGCCAGACGCGTAGAAGTACGTCAGGCAGCTCCTGAGCAACGCCAGGACATGAGCAAATATCGCGAACAAAAACAAGACCTGAATGATCCGAATCAGCAGGCCGCTGCCCAGCAGGATACTCGCGAAGCCGTAAAACGCGAACCGATCCGCGCTGAAAAGACAGTGGGTCGCAATGATCCTTGTCCGTGCGGAAGTGGAAAGAAGTACAAAAACTGCCACGGACGGAACAGTTAAGTAACAAAGAACTTACAACTCCTTAATAAAAGCCTCGAACGGTTAAAAACTGTTCGAGGCTTTTCTATATTCAACCAAAATCGTATTTTTGTTCTTTTAGAAAAGTAAAAAAACAGGCTATGACAAAATATCCGTATATACTGTTCGTATTGCTCCTCGCGTCTTTCAGTTCCTGCCAGACTGTTGAGCAACTTTCCATCGATTATATGCTCCCCGCAGAGATCAGTTTTCCTAACGAACTGAAACGAGTGGCAGTCGTAAACAATGTGAGCGACACTCCGGATAACACCTTACCACCCAAGGATAATACAATAAAAAATAAAAATGAACTCAGCCGTGCAGTAGCCTATCACGAGGGACAACCCGCACTCACTACCGAAGCATTGGCCAAAGCTATTGCCGAACAGAACTATTTCAATGAAGTCGTAATCTGCGATTCGGCCCTGCGTGCACGTGATTTCACACCCCGTGAATCGACTCTCAGCCAAGAGGAAGTTCAGACCTTGGCACAGTTTCTGGACGTGGATTGCATCATCTCACTGGAAAACCTGCAGATGAAATCGACACGGGTTCTCAGTTACATCCCCGAATGGAACACTTATTACGGCACATTGGATACGAAGGTTTACCCAACGCTGAAAATCTATCTGCCGGGACGAAAAAGCCCGATGGTAACCATCAATACCCATGACAGTATTTTTTGGGAAGAATATGGAAATACCGAAGGGTTTGTCCGCTCACGCCTGCCGGATGAAAGACAAATGATACGCGAAGCTTCTGAATTTGCCGGTTCCGTGCCGGTAAACAGAATATTACCTTACTGGAAAACGGCCAATCGATATTATTTCATCAATGGCTCTGTAGCTATGCGCGATGCTGCCGTTTATGTAAAAGAAAACGAATGGGAGAAAGCATCTAAACTGTGGGAACAGGCTTTTAAAGCAGCCAAGAACGACAAAAAGAAAATGCGTGCAGCCTTCAACCTGGCTCTATATTACGAGATGAAAGACAGTGTGGAAGAAGCACACAAATGGGCTGTCACTGCACAGGAACTGGCCCGTAAAATAGACAAAATCGACACGTTGAAGAGAAACGATATAGACTTGAGCGAAATCCCCAACTACTACCTGACCAGCCTTTATGTGAATGAATTAAAGGAAAGGAGCAACGGATTAGGCAAATTAAAAGGCCAAATGAGTAGATTTAATGAGGATTTTTAAAGAAATCATGCAAGGGTTCTTATTTTTTTTATACCTTTGAGCTAAATAAAAAGAGCTAAAAGATATGAAACTTAGTCAGCAATCACAAGCCATTATCGAATCTGCGATTCAAAAAGCAATCAACAAATATACCTGTGGATGCGAACAGACCATCGTCACAGATATCCATATTCAACCGAATCAGAATTCCGGTGAACTCTTTATCTATGACGATGAAGATGAAGAACTATCCAGTGTAACCATCGATGAATGGACAGCCTACGAAGGGGACGACTTTTACGAAGATGCTGAAAGAATTTTCCGTACCGTGCTTTGCCGCATGAAAGAGAACGGGAGCTTCGATAAGTTAACCATCCTCAAACCCTACTCCTTTGTGTTGGTAGATGAAGACAAAGAGACGATCTCAGAGCTTCTGCTTGTAGATGACGACACACTGTTGGTGAACGATGAACTATTGAAGGGACTGGACAAAGAATTGGACGACTTCCTGAAAGACCTGTTGGAGAAATAATCCTCTTTTTTTCATTATATAGTAAAAGAGGCCATCCGAATGATTCGGATAGCCTCTTTTTGATATACAGTTTGTATAATCAAAATCTCGTCACTTTGTCGGAGTGAGCTTTCAGATACTCAAAACGATTGATCAGTTCACCCAACTTTTTAGGATACTTCTCGGCCAGATTCTTTTGTTGACCGATGTCTGACTTCAAATTATACAACTTATAACCGTAACCCAAACCGATGAAGTCACCGTCTTCCTTGCTATAAGGATTGTAATATGGAGGAATCAGCGCCCAATCTCCCTGACGATAGGCATAATTGAACATTCCCTCAATAACCAACTCTTTACGCCCTTTTTTACTCTTGCCCAGAAAAGCATCGAGTGTGTTTTCGCTATCTACCTTGTCCGGATAAGTCTGTCCCAAAAGAGAAGCAAACGAGGCCAATAGGTCCATCTGACAGACAAATACATCTGACACCTGAGGCTTCACCTTTGCAGGCCAACGAAGCATGAACGGTATACGGGTACCACCGTCGAACATACTTGTTTTACCCCCTCTCAACGGACCGGCTATTTTGTGATCACCCACCAACTCTACCGCATCATCTTGATAACCATCATCGAGCACCGGACCATTGTCACTCGTCAGGATCACAATGGTATTCTCCGCCAATCCCAACTTATCCAACTCTTTCAGGAACTGATCAACACACCAGTCTGCCTCCAGAATCACATCACCACGGGGTCCCATGCCTGACTTTCCTACAAAACGTTCATTGGGAACACGAGGTACATGCGGTTGGTGAAGTCCGTAATAAAGGAAGAAAGGCTTGTCTTTATTGTCATCTACAAACTGCCTGGCCTTGTCCAGGAATAATCCTGCCATTTCTTCATCTTTCCATTGTGCAGCCTTCCCACCTTTCTGGAAACCAATGCGGGGAACTCCATTCACAATAGAGCCTGCATGTCCCACACTGGGATGCATGCGCAACAATTCGGGGTTCTCTTTACCGGTAGGTTCACCGGGGAAGTTTTTCCGGTAATCCACATAAAGAGGGTCATTCGGATCCAATCCGACAACTCTTCCATTTTCCAGAAAGACGCAAGGAACGCGATCATTGGTTGCTGCCTGAATAAACGAATAGTCGTAACCGATCTCAGCGGCTCCGGGATGCACCTCCTTATTCCAGTCCACATGCCCATCTCCTAAGCCGATGTGCCATTTACCGACAGAACCGGTAGTATATCCCGCCTGCTTCATAAGTTTAGGCAACGTTATTTTTTGAGTATCGATAATCAATGCGGCGTTACCCGGTAAGATTTTAGCGTCCACATTGCTCCAGGGATATTTCCCGGTCATCACCGAATAACGGCTGGGGGTAGATGTGGCCGCAGTACAAAATCCCTGCGTAAACCGAATACCTTCGTTGGCTATACGATCCATACCCGGAGTTTGAATCCGGTGTGCGCCATAACAACTTAAATCTCCGTATCCCAAGTCATCGGCGACAATCAGGATGATGTTGGGTTGTTTCTCTGTTTGTTCCTGGGCAGGCTGAGGTACGGCCAAGGCACTTACCGGCAAAGACACCCCTGCCACTAATCCCAATGTGCAGTTCAGTAATTTCATTCGTTCGTTTGTCATATCAATTTTGTTCATGAGTAATTTCCAATAAGGTCTGTCAGATCCGGATACAAAGATAGCCAACAATCTTATTCAGATACGAAAATAGTGAGATTAAATCGAAATGATATCCCTTAAAAAACGAGAGTGTGCCTCACAAGACACACCCTCTTCAATACCTCAGCGGCTATTTTATTTAGGGCTTCAGGTTTTTCATCCGGACATGTCTTAATATATTCTGGAGTTCAAAAACCAGATCCGGATGGAGAGAAGCTACATTCTTCTGTTCTGCCACATCGTCTACCACGTGATATAACTGCGGTGTACTCAGATTTCCGGTTTCTATCTTCGGTCCCCAGGTAATCATGGCCGGTCCGTCATTGGGCTCAATGTACTTCCAGTCCTTGGTGCGGACTGATAATGTATGATTGGAAGCCTGCTCTATCACCCAGGAACGGTCGGACTGGTTTTTGCCCAACCAAGTATCGAGGTAGTTAAAGCTATCGGGTGCCGCTCCCTTCGGCAGCCCGGCTCCTACCAATGAAGCCAAAGAGGCAAACCAGTCGATCTGCGAGACCAAAGCGTTGGAAACCTGTGATGAAGCAGCTCCCTTCGGCCATCTTACAATGGCAGGAATACGAGTTCCCCCTTCAAAAGCACTGTACTTATTACCACGCAACGGTCCTGCGGGACTATGACCGTTCAGCAATTCTTCCGCACGATCCTGATAGCCGTCATCGACAACCGGACCATTGTCACTGGACAGAATAATTAGCGTATTTTCTGACAGTCCCAGTTTATCAAGGGTTTCCATGATCTGGCCTACACTCCAGTCGAACTGCACGATGGCATCTCCACGCAATCCCATCGGGTTCTTTCCACGAAAACGGTCGTGCGGGAAACGGGGAACATGTACATCGTTTGTAGCAAAATACATAAAGAAAGGTTCGTCTTTATGCTCACGGATAAAGCCGATGGCATGTGAAGTGATTGAATCGGCAATATTTTCATCTTTCCACAAAGCCTTGCCGCCCCCTTTCATATATCCGATACGGCCGATACCATTGACGATGGCCATGTCGTGTCCATGGCTCGATTTCAGATTGAACAGCAATTCCGGGTGATCTTTTCCCAACGGTTCCCCCTCGATCGGCTTACGATAGCTGACTTCAATCGGAGCAGAAGGGTCATAATTGGCCACTTTACCATTTTCTATAAAGACACACGGAACACGATCGGCTGTTGCAGCCATTATATAAGAATAATCAAAACCTATATCTCCTAAAGCAGTCGGCAGAGGAGCATTCCAATCCTGTTCTCCATCCTTATCGCCCAACCCCAAATGCCATTTGCCGATGGCCGCCGTAGCGTAACCGGCATTCTTAAACATATCAGCCATCGTATAGCGTTCGGGACGGATAATCATCCCTGCATTGCCTGCTGCAATATCAGTGCCCGGACGACGCCAGGCATATTCTCCGGTAAGCATAGAGTAACGCGAAGGAGTACTGGTAGCAGCCGTAGCATGCGCATTGTTAAAGCGAATACCTTCAGCTGCCAAACGGTTTACATTCGGAGTCTGCACATTCTTTGCACCATAACACTCCAAGTCGCCATAACCGAGGTCGTCGGCATAGATAAACACGACATTAGGAAGTTGCCGATCATTGATTTTTTGCTTGGCTTTTCCTCCCTTCTGACCGGTAGCAGCCATCAGGCATGCTACCGGAGAGAGACAAGCCAATAATACATATTGTCTCATTTTTTAAACTATTAAATTAGTCACGTAAATTCGGGTTAATATTTTGCTCGGACTGAGGGATCGGCCATGTATAATCCGTCGGATTACGGAAAGCACGTTTGCCCACATACCAGCGGTAGTTTCCTGTCGGGTCAACCTCTTTGGTCGTAGTCGCATACTGAGTCGAACCCGGGTAAGGCGCACCCCAAATTTTCTGGGACAATACTTCGTGTGCAATTCCCCATCTCATGATATCCCAGTAACGGATACCTTCCATAGCCAACTCGATGCGGCGTTCGTGACGCACGATTTCACGAAGCTTCGCAGGAGTTACCTCGGTTACCGGAGGCATGTTCACACTTGCACGTCCTCTCACTGCATTGATAGTCTCGTCCAATATTCCTTGAGTGATCGTTTGATTATCTTCAACCAGGCATTCCAGATAGCCCAACAACACTTCGGCATAACGAATAACCGGAGTCAGTCCGTTTGCGCTCTGTACATCGTTTATAGGTGTCGATTCTTCAAAATATTTCCTCATCATAAAGCCAGTTCTGGAAGCCTCGCTCGTATAATCGAGCTTCTCCTTCTTGGCTGCACTGTAGTCAGGACTCATCTTATACTCTGTACCCATAAAGATGGCACCGTTATAGTAAATTGTATAATCCAGACGCGGATCGCGATCCTTTCCTAAATTAGACGGGTCATATCTCGGATCATCATAGCTGAAAGGAGTTCCATCCTTAAATTCATACGATTCGTATAAATCAGCAGCCGGATTGACCAGGCTCCATCCCCCGTCTTTAGCAGAAAGTGCATGCTGCGGCAGACCGGTACCCAGATAGTTTTCCAAATACTGGATGTAGAAAATATTCTCCTTGTTCGAAGTTCCGGTAGAAGGATAAAACAGCTCCTGATAGTTGGCGTTTATCGCATTATCTCCCAATTCCATAATATCGTGGAAAGCCTTTGCTCCACTTTTCCAGTCTTTCTGCAACATGCAGGTACGTCCGAGAAAAGCAAGAGCCGCCTGCTTACAAGCACGTCCGGCTTCTCCCGCCGGAATGGCGGAGAAACGGGGTAAATCGGCCGCAGCTGCTGTAAATTCGGTTACACACCATTTCAGGATATCGGCCTGTGAGGTCTTTGTCACATTGTTGGCTTCTTCACCCGTCAGCACATTCTCTACCAAAGGAACATTTTTGAAATAGCTGGCAAGGTAAAAATACTGTGTCGCACGCAGGAAACGGGCTTCCGCAATCATCCGTGTTTTCTTTTCCGATTCCGAGCTATTCTGGATACCGACCAAGAAACGGTTACAATAACCGATCCGCTTATAAGACGTCTCCCAATACCTTTTAATAAAAGCATTGTCTGCAGTCAGGTTTCCACTCGAAATCTTAAAGAAAGGATTGTTCTCTCCCCGACGGTCAAAAGCGTTATCCGAAAGATGCTCCATCATAATCATTCCGTGATAGGACCACCAATCCGAAGGGTTATACTCTACGCCGTCTGTCAGGCTTCCTCTATACAGAGAAGTCAATGCCAATTCCGCATTCGATTCGCTATTCCAAAAAGTCTCTTCGGACAAGTCTGTCAGTGGATAGCGCTCTAAATCACAAGCTTGAAACAGTCCTGCCGCCAATGCCAATGCTACTATATATTTAAAACTCTTCATCTTACATCAAAATTTTAAGGTTAAACCAAATGTATAAGTTGACAGAATAGGATAATAACTACCGTCTGTATTAATTTCCGGATCCCAGCCTTTACGATATCCGCTGATGGAGAATGGATTATCAAGTGATATATAAAAACGAAGGTTGGAAGAACCGAACTTCTGAGTTATACGTTTGGGCAATGTATATCCTAACTGGATATTTCTCACTTTGAGATAAGAGGCATCCAAAATCCAGAAGTCAGAGCCCAGCGTATTGTTGCTACCTGCATTCGACATCACTTCGAGACGAGGATATTTAGGATATCGGTTCGACTGATTATTCGTCCAGGTTTCTTCTGCCTGCCATTTCTGAATATTGCCTTCCTGGAAGAAAGCATAACCGGCATAATTGGTCAACTGGCCTTTTACCTTGGCCACTCCCTGAAGCAATATATTGAAATCAAATCCCTTATACTCCGCACCCAGTCCTAAGCCAAACGTATACTGAGGTATCTTTGATCCTAAATAAGTTTTATCGGATTCGTCCACCTTTCCGTCACCGGAGATGTCCACATAGCGTAAATCACCGGCTTTGGAGTTAGGAGCAATCTTGCTCTGATCGTGCCATTCTTTTACTTCGTCATCGGTCAGGAATACGCCATCCGTCTTATAGCCATAAAACATATTCATCGGATAACCCAGGAACAAGTCGCTACCGTTACCTATCATTCCGCTTTTCTGTTCCACATCTCCTACACCCAGGCTGATCACCTTGTTTTTAATTATTGAGAAGTTTCCATTCACATGATAACTAAACTCACCAATCTTGTTCTGATGACCGATCTCAAACTCCCATCCTTTGTTCTCAAGGCTTCCTGTATTGACCTGCGAAAGCCCCAGACCAAAGATAGAAGAGTAACTTGCACTCGGTTTATAGAGAATATCTGTCGTTTTACGATAGAAGTAAGCAGCGTTGAATGTCAATTTATTGTTCCAGAAAGCTGTTTCAATACCGACATCGGTGGTACGGGTCTTTTCCCATTTCAGTGTAGGATCGACATAAGTGGTCACTGCGGCTCCTTGTGTATACACACCTCCGAATACATAGTTCATCGCCTTTCCAAGTGCGTAAGTGGACTGATAAGGGTAGTTACCGATATTATTGTTACCCAGGATACCGTATGATGCTTTCAGTTTCAAGTTATCAATAAAACTCAGTGACTCTGCTTCTTTGAAGAACTGCTCTTCCGACAGACGCCATCCTACAGCAACAGATGGGAAAAAACCGAATTTATTATCTGTCGGGAAACGGGAAGAACCATCATAACGCATAGTGGTTTCAAACAGGTAGCGTTGGTCATAGTTATAGGTCAAACGTCCGAAGACAGACATAATAGCCCAATCGTAACCTCCGCCGGAGTTAGTCTGGCCATCGGCTCCTCCTGCATTCAGATAAGGAACTTCATCCGAAGGAAAGTTCAAGCGGCTTCCCCCTACAGTTCTCTGTGATTCGTCTTCCCAAGTATAACCGACCAACACAGACAAATCATTTTTGCTGAACTTCACGTTATAATCGGCCAATGCCTGGAATGTCTTATAGACCGTTTTGTACATGGTATCCGATAGAGAAGAAGGTCCCAGTTTCTTGCCGCCCGTAATCTCCATTGCCGAACGATAGTGACGAATCTGCTGACCGGTATAGTTATATCCTCCGATAGCTTTCAGCGTTAAGCCTTTCACAGGTGTGAATGCCAACTCGACATTAGAACGGAACTTATCGAAGTTTTCATCATAAAAAGAGCCGCTGTCCAGCCATGCCAATGGTGTTCCGAGTACCTTCGGTCCTAAGCCGTAAGATCCGTCTTCCAATTTAGTTGCCCATAATCCGGGAAAACGAAGTGCATTACTTGAGAAAGCTTTAAATCCGGCAGAGTCCATTCCACCCGGAGTAGAAGGTTCGCTCCGTTTAGAAACGACTCCACCCAAACGGGTAGTCAGTGTCAGGTTTTTAGCCAACTCTGTAGTCAGATTCACTCTGCCGTTGTAACGGTCGTAGTGATTGTGTTCCATCAGACCATTCTGTTTTACATAGCCGAAAGAAACCATATACTGTGTCTTATCATTTCCTCCGTTCACGGTCAGTTCATGACCGGTTTGCAGTCCTTTGTTGCCCAGAAGTTTATCCAGATAATGTTCATTAGGATAATTATACGGATCTGATCCATCCTTATACTTCTGAATCTCCTCCGCCGAATAGACTTCCTTACCCATAGCCTTATTATATAATTCCGCATATTCCCAGGAATCGCACATTTCCGGTAGTTCGGTAGCTTGATTGAAGCCTACATATCCGTTATAACTTACGGTAACTTTACCTTTCTGGCCACCTTTTGTTTTTACCAGTACAACCCCATTCGCAGCACGCGAACCATAAATGGCGGCCGACGAGGCATCTTTCAATATAGAGATACTTTCAATATCTGCCGGGTTCAAATCATTCAGACTGCCGGGAAGTCCATCGACCAGTACCAAAGGATCGGGAGTCGCTCCGAAAGAGCCTACACCACGTACCCGAATCGTACCCTGGTCTTGTCCCGGATTACCGCTCGACTGTGTGATCGTCACTCCGGAGAGTTGTCCGGTCAGCATATTCGAAACACTGGGTGCAGTTCTGGATTCAAGTTTTTTGCTATCCACAGCAGCAATTGAACCAATCACGTTCACCTTCTTCTGTGAACCGTAACCTACCACAACAACTTCTTCCAAAGCCTGGGCATCTTCTTTCATTGTCACATTCAATGGTTTTCCTGCAATGACCTTCAGTTCCTGAGGCTGGTATCCGATGTAGGAAATCTCGATCACTGCCTTATCTGAACTGACCGATAGAGAGAAATCACCCTGCAAATTGGTAACCGTACCATTGGTGGTCCCTTTCTCAACGATACTGGCACCAATCACCGGTTCTCCGTTGACATCGACTACTTTTCCCGAGATTTTCACCGCTTGTTGTTGCTTCGATGTCATTTCAGTAGACAAAATAATCTTTTTGTCCAAAACGGAGTATTTCACGTCAGTCCCTTCAAAGATTTTGTCCAGTACTTTAAATATATTACTTTTATCAACCGAAACAGAAACAACTCTTTTCAGATTGACATGTTTGTTATTAAAGAAAAAGCCAAAGCCCGATTGCTTTTCTATTTCTTTCAGAACTTTCTCTACAGTTTGATTCTGTGCATCAATACTGATTTCCACCTTTTGTGCGAAGCTGTCTGTTGCATGCACAAAACTCATAGAGCAAATTAGGAATAGGATGAATAGTCGCATAGTTCTTGGAATTTTTTTCGAGGTCAGCCAAAGCGAAGACTTTACCACCCGTAACAATTGGATGCTAAAATAATTTTGCATAATTTTGTATTGACTTAAAGTTAAAAAATAGTTTATCTCAGCTTGTCGCCAAACAAGCTCACAAGGTTTACTCTTTTACGTATGGATTAGATACGCCAATATCTTTCCATACGTTTTTGGCATTTTAAGGAGGTTTGTCTTTCATAAGCATTTCATTTTAAAGGTTAATCAATAAACTTCTATTATACTTCGTTCATCCCGAATATCAGGACTTTCCAAATATCTCCACTGTATCTTGGACGAGATTTTAAAATACTCCAGAATACGTTCCAACCGCTGTTCAGTAAATGTGCCTGTAAAGGCATTAGTCTTCAAACTGGCATTCTTTAGTTTAAATGTTACATTAAAGCGCTTCTCGAGCATCCTCAGTGCTACATCCAACGGAGTGTTATTAAATATAATCTTACCATCTTTCCAGGCGGTTTCGGACAGGCAGGATGTTGCGTACAACTGTACATCACCATTGGTCGAACTGTAGACCAACCTTTGTCCGGGTTTCATAACCACTTTCTTGGCTAGATAGTCTTTATCACTAAAATGAAAGCAGACCTGTCCTTCCACCAATGTTGTCGAAACATCCGGCTCGTCTTCATAAGCCTCCACATTGAAGTGTGTACCCAGCACTTCTATCTGCGATGAATGCGGGGCGGAAACTACAAACTTCTTTTTCAAATCCTTTGCTACCGCAAAATAAGCTTCTCCCTTTAATTCGACATTTCGTATATCGCCTTCAAAAACAGAAGGATAACGTAAAGAAGACTCCGAATTGAGATAGACAACCGTACTATCGGGCAATACCACCGAGGTTGTCATCCCCGGATTGGTTTTTATTTCCATCATCTGGCACACAGCAGATTTCCCATTGTGCATATATTGCACCAGAAAAGCAACGGACAACGGGATAAATAAGATAGCAGCGACACGCTGCATCCACTCCCACCAAGTTGTTTTCCTGACGATCATTCTGCTACTGACCTTTTTCAGAGCTTTTTCCGTATCCACCTTACGCATTACGTTGACCGTATCTACAGCTATATAAAGAGTGTTGATTTGATCCACTATCTTTCGGTTATCTTCCGATTCTTCCATCCAGCTTTCCACCTGCCGGCATTCTTCTTCCGTAGCCAGTCCTTCACAATATCGAGGCAGTAAATGGTCTATATCTTCGTAGTTCATATTTGTAATTCAACCCTTTTATTAATAAGACAGGTGGAAAAATAAGATTCCTAAACTTAAATCCATTTTTTTTATAGAAATCTTTGTTTTAATAAGAAAAGACTATCTTTGTATATAAATTAAATTTCTAAATCTATGAAGCCGAATCGGACAAAAGAAGACATTTTACTGCTTTCCCAACTTCAGCAAGGAGATAAAAAAGCCTTCAATACTTTGTTCAGAAGGTATTATCCGATATTATGCGCTTATGCCCACCGTTTTGTAGACTTGGAAGATGCGGAAGAAATAGTTCAGGATGTAATGTTGTGGTTATGGGAGAATCGAGAAATCTTATTGATAGAATCATCCCTTAGTCAATACCTGTTGAAAATGATATATCACCGTTCATTAAACCGCATCGCACAAAAGGAGGTAAAGTATCGTGCCGATACATTATTTTATGAGAAAAGCCAGGCAATGATTTATGACGTGGATTTCTATCAGATTGAGGAGTTGACCAAACGGATTCACACCGCGATAGCGGAGTTACCGGAATCTTACCGGGAAGCGTTTATCATGCACCGGTTCAGAGATATGAGCTACAAAGAAATCGCACAAACTCTTAACACCTCTACCAAAACAGTAGATTACCGCATACAACAGGCACTAAAATTATTACGTAAAGAACTCAAAGAGTTCCTGTCGTTCGCTTTGATATTTCTGGCAGCGTAATATGCAGGGAAGTATGTGGAGAATAAATATAAGCAGTGGGGAGGGACCAAAAAAGAGAAGATACATTAAAAAACGTCTTTACCACAGAATAACATAGAGTGCCACAGAGTGAGCTTAATCTATTGATAATTAATAATATCTATCTGTGTAATCTGCGATGAAGACGACTTTTGATGTATCCCCTCTATAATATATATCGGACTTACTCTATCGTAATGTCGAACTGATCATAAGAATCTGTTCTCCACGATTTGTCACAAGTAAGAGGAGAAAGTGCAAAGAGAGGAGAGAATGTTTTGATTTTAATCGTTTTTCCATCAGGCATGAATTCCATAATCCTCAACCATCCGTCTCCACCGTTACCGAACCATTGCTTATCGGCAGTCTGCGCATTAAACATCATCTGAGGAACATTCTTGCCTGAAGCATTTTTATCAATCCGGAAACTGACATTATCCTTATAATCGGCAATCTCACATTCGTGACCGCAAATCACCATACAAATATTCTTTGCCGGATAGACCAACTTATCCCAAATAGCTTTTCCATAATTGGCAGGAGTCACTTTGTAGTTCTCGCTTTCAATGACTTTTCCTGTCCATGCCAGATATGAATGTGTCAGCAATATCACTTTATGGTCTTTATAGCGGGGAGCATCGACCACTTTCTTAGCCCACGCCAAAGCCTCATCACGTGGAGCAAATTCCAGAGAAACAACCAGAATTTTACCCCAGGTATCGGTTATAAATTCATAGGCAGCATTTTCCAGTGTCGGTATACCCTGATAATTGTTGCCTACGGCAACCAGACTCTTGCGCCAACAGGAGTTTCTCTCCGCAGGAAAGTAATCAGGGAAATGACACAAACGATTTTCCGCTTTCTGATATCCATAATCATGATTACCGGTACAAATCACATAAGGCAATTTTCCATCCAGTCGCTCAAACGCACGCGAAGCAGCACGCCATTGCTCCTCACTTGTCTGGTTGCCGTTCACTCCATCCGGAATGCGAATTTCATTTTGCTCCACCAAATCACCGGTACAAAGCACACCTTTTATATTCAGAGATTCAATGCTATTGGCTACCCATGCTGTCTGTAACTCAAAAAGTGGCTGATTGGCATCGAACTTTGTATAACTCTGCGGATCGGGTAAAAGAATCATTGAAAAAGACTTTTCATCGGTCAACTTTGCGCGGACCGGATAGACTTGCGCAGAAACAAACAGCGTCTGCACACAAAGAATGAAAGCTAATAAGTAGTTTTTCCTGTTCATAAGTATTACATTTAAATATCTCAAATAAAAATTAAGTAGCAAAGATATAAATACTAGCCGGCAATAGCCCCTGTATTCTCCGAATTATTTCAGGGAAAAAATAGCCATTACGGCTTTATGGTCTGTCGGCCATACGCCTAGCGGAGTTATAAACGAATCTTTACCACTCTCCTCCACACGTTCACTACGGACGATCGATTTTGAAGGACCTACCACCGATACGTCTTTTAATTTCAATTTCCTGTCCGGTATGAAATAAATAAAGTCGATACGATCCCGTTCGTCAGCATCGGGTGCCCACGACAGTTTCTGCACCGGCACTCCTTCATTATCAGACGGGAATGTAAAGCCCGGATGTGTAACCGGATTAGGGTATTTCGTCCGGTAAGCATCTTTAAATCCGGCATTTTCAAGTAATACGGAGCAATCCCACCGAACTACCGTCCCATTATGATCCCACAAATTCTTTGTATTTTCTTTCCAATCCAGATGTGAAGGTTCGTTGAAATCACCTCCCAGCAAAATGATATTTCCTTTTTCCTTTCGGGCATCTTCTATGACATGGCAAATAGCTTCATCACGCATAGATTCATTATTAGCCTTTTCAATGGCTACCGCATCCAGCACCGGAGCATCCAGTTTTTTCCAGGTAACCCCGCTATAGCCTCTCGGCAAATAACAAGCATAATGCGTATAATCCAGATGGGCTGAATAAACAACCACATCTCTTCCGTTAATACGAATACGGGCTTTCAGCACCGAACCGGCATCATCTTCCAAAGGGCAATTAGGGGCTTGTTCTTCAATTTTATATTTTGATAAAATACCTACATCCAACTTACTGTTTTCACCATAATACTTCTTTCCACGCTCTCCCAAAGCCTGCAATATACGCGAAATGAATTGTTTCCCATGATAATTTCTCACCTCACTGAACAGCACAATATCCGGTTCCAGGCGGGCCACTTCATCCGCTATGGCTTCAAAGCCCCCTTTCACCATGGTGCCCTCCTGCCAGATATTCATTTGGAGCACTTTGAGTTCGCTCCCTTTGCCATAGGCCATTACGGCAAACAGCCATAAAGTTATATTTAATAAACTATATCTTAACATATCAATATATTCTAATCAACAGAGGTGAGAACAGGGAGCGTTTCTCTCCATTCTGCACTCACCTCTCCTATTTTTATTTTATTGCAAAATCCACATCAGTTTATTTACATCGTCCACCCCTCCGAACTGACGTTCAAGAGCCTCGTTCTGATGTTCCAGGTTATAATCGGACTCTGATTTGGGATACATCCAGCGCATCGGCAACCTGTCATTCATCGTATTACGGTTGGTTGCAGGATTAATCGGCAACACCGGATAACCTGTACGTCGATAATCATAATAAACATCATATGGATGCTGCATGAACGAAGCCAGATAACGTTGCGTCAATATCTTCTCAATATCCGCTTCTTTCTCACCACTCAATTGGATAGCGGGTGTTTCAAGGAAAGCTGCAATCGCTTCCTCTGTAATCGGATGTCCATGATGATATACCTCTTCATCCGGAGTATTGGAAGCTATAAACTCCATATGGGCTCTGATCGCCTTTTTATAGTAAGCAGACGCATCTCCCGAAATCCATCCCCGCACGGCTGCTTCGGCCAGAATAAAATTCTGCTCGGCATATCCTAATCGAACGACCGGTTCTCCGGAAGGATAATCGGTATAACGTGCATTAAATCCGGAGTATTGTTCAGTGGCATAAGCTTTTTCTATCTGCTCGAAAGGCAGTGAAGGGTCTGTACCGATATAAGCATCCCAACTGTCGGCTGTCACCCCTTCGTTAAGTTTGGCCTTTGCCGGCTTTGCATAATAGAACATGCGAATATCTCCTGTCGCCTTGAATTTATCAATCAGCATGGTAGACAGCATGGCATAACCCGCATGCTTGGTATTCGTGTTATGGAAAGGATACACTGTATTCGCTTTATCCGCATATTTCATCTGCAGATTATCTTCATTCGATTCCATCAGGCTGCCCGATGCTACGATCCGTGCAAAACGTTCCTTCACCTTCAGGTCGGCATCGCTCTCTTTCTTCGAGAGGTGCATCAGCACTTTCAGTTGAAAAGCCGTAGTCGCTTTCTTCCACTTGCTGATACTTCCTCCCAGGATCGGATCGCCATCAAAATCTTTAGCTGTCGAAAACAGTTCATAAGCTGTTTCCAGATCGCTCAGAATAAAGTTCATCACTTCCTTCTGGGTATTGTACTTAGGACGTACCAACCCTAATTCGCCTTGCAAAGCTTCTTCATAAGGAAGATCTCCCATCTCCATCGACATATAAAATATCTTATAGGCCTTGATGAAATGTGCCAGTCCGTCGTATGCATTTACGTTATCGTCCGAAACGGATTCGACCATCTTCTGGGCATTGATCAGGGTAGTATACCCGCCAAAACCGGAACGCCCGAAGACATTATACTGGTAATCTTCCATACTTTCACCCCATGCCATCTGCTTGGCAAGCAATTCGTCGTATATAAAGGATTTACTGGCACTGGAAGAGGTAATGTCCAGCAGTAATCCGGTTGCCAGCAATGAAGAGGTCACCTTAGTGGTTGCATCGGGATCTGTATTGATTTCATCGAACTTATCACAAGACGCCAACAAAGCGGTTGCCAGCAACAGCGATATGTATTTATTAATTCGTTTCATATTATTCTATCTTTTAAAAATCCAATTTTACATTAAAACCTAAATAACGGGTGGAAGGAGAGCTCAGGTTATCCGAGTCACTGTCGGGATCGGTAAAACGGAACTCTTTGGTCCAGACAAACAGGTTTTGTCCGACAAAAGCCAGTGTCAGCCCTTTCATATGAAGCTTGTCACAAACCGATTTAGGCATTTGATAGCTCAGTGAGAGGTCACGCAATTTAAAGAAAGTTTCATCAAATACATTCTGACGGGTGACGGTGCCTATATATGGATTGGTACTCTTCATATACGATTCGTAGGATACCTGTACATCATTCGGAGCAAACACACGGTTGTCATGGATGATTTTTCCATTCGAGTCATAATCTACACTTCCCGAAACTACTTTTACTCCACTGCCCACAAAGTTGGTCTTCTTGTTCACTACCTCGTCATACCGCCACTGGTTGTCCGAGTCGATATGTGCTCCCGAATTCCACATGGCCTGATTGGTCTTCGAATGTGCCATACCTCCCACTCGTCCGTCAAGTGTAAAAGAAAGAGTAAAGTTCTTATAGGTTACCGTATTGGTCCAGCCCCATATCCAATCGGGATATTCATAGCCGATAACCGACTGGTAGTCGCTCTGTTTGGGATAACCATTATAATTAACTAAATTTCCCTGTGAATCACGCTCCCAATCGTAAATACCGTACCAGTCCCAACGTTTCCCGACGGCTACCCAAGGTTTTTGTGTAGAATACACCGGGTCTATTTTGGTATAATACCAACGGTCACGCGACCAGTTGAAGGACGACTCCCATTTCAGGTCTCTCGTCCTGATAATATCGCCCGATAAAGTCAACTCTACTCCCCGTCCCACATATTCTTCATCGATATTGATCAATGTAGACGTAAATCCGGAAGAGTTACTGATACCTGCACTGCGGGTCAAGTTGTAATAGAGTTTATTATAATATGTAAAATCCAGTTTCAGGCGATTCTTAAACATGTGAATTGCCGTACCGATTTCATAAGAACGCGTGGCCGAGGGTTTCACCGCTACACCACGGATAGATGTCGGATAATATGCGGCACTCTCACCGTTCCATAAATCGGTAGAAACACTGTAAGTATTGTTGGTATCGTATACTCCCAAGTCACTCTTGGTCTGCGTCCATGCCCCTCTCACTTTCCAGAAGTCAATCACTTCGGGCATTGGAATGAACTGTGAAAGAACCACACTACCGGCTACAGAAGGATAGAAATAAGAACGTGTCTCCGACGGCAATGAAGAAGACCAGTCATTACGTCCTGTCACATCCAGAAACAGTGTACTTTTCCAGGAAACAGAGGCTTTTGCATATACACTGGTCACCAGTTTTTTGGTAATACCGCTGGTTGTCTTCACCGGATCAATCGATGACTTCAATGAATAATACCCCGGAATTTTCAACCCATTCTGCGTTTCGCCCAGGATATTGTCACTCTTCCAATAATAAACGTTTCCACCAATAAAACCATCGACATTAAAATCACCGAATTTGTGATCGGCAGACAAGATCAGGTCATTGTTTAAGCTGTATCCTCCTAAACGTTGCAGCCCGTAATAACCTTGTTTATGCCAGCCACCTACGGCACTGACGGCATTCCGCCACTCTTTCTTCTGCGAGTATGAATCCAGACCCGAACGCAGCGACAGGTTCAACCAGGGAGTAAAATCATAGTTGGCAGAAAGATATCCGTTAATCAAATCGTAATCACTCGAACGGACAATTTCATTTGCTATGAAATAAGGGTTGTCATACCACTTGGTATCCATCCAGTTCTGCTGTTCGTCCTGCTTGATCCAGTAGTTCTTATAGTCGCGTATATCATATTCGGCACCCGACCACACCAACAGGTTATAAAGGAATCCGCTACCACCGTATCCGGCTCCCATGTCATTGGGATAAAAGCGCTTATTATAAGTCAATCCTCCGTCAAAAGAAAATTTCTTCCACTTCATATCACCCGACACCGAATAAGTGATCTTATTCAGTTTCTGGTTCGGATACTGTCCTTTATTATACACATGGGTCAATGAAGTGCGTACACTTCCATATTTACCTTTCTGAGAGACACTTACGTTGTTGTTTGTCACCATACTCAGCTCCTGGAAGTTCTTCAGATTGTTTTTGCCTTTCGATACCAAAGGCATGTCTACCCATTCGTGCGTATACGGATCATACTGCAATGCCGTACGCCCGATGTCCAGCTTATCTCCCCATACATATCCTCCGGTAGAATAGGTACCCTGTGATCCGGAACTGTATGACGTTTGCACTTCCGGCTTTCTCAGATATCCGGCCGCAAACATCGTACTGCTATTCACAGTCACATTCAGTCCCTCTTCTTTTCCTTTTTTGGTAGTAATCATCACCGCACCGGCTCCTCCACGTGCACCATATAGGGCCGAAGCCGTAGCTCCTTTCAAGACATCGACCGACTCGATATCATCAGCAGCTATATCATTTAATCCTACGTTACCATAAGGCACTCCGTCGATAACCAGCAAAGGAGCAGATGCACGCAACGAAAGTGAAGGTGAAGTATTGAACTCCGTACTGTTTTTTACATTCAATCCGGCAATCTTACCGGTCAGCGATGTAGCTACATTTACGGTCTTGACAGCAGCCAGTTTGTCACCGTCTACCTTTTGCACGGCATAGCCCAGAGCTTTTTCCTCGCGCTTGATACCCAAGGCCGTCACCACAACTTCGTCGAGTTGTTTCGTATTTTCGGCCAACTGAACAGTAAGTGAGGTATTATTACCTACCGGAACTTCTTTAGTGATATATCCGATATATGAAATGATAATCGTACTCTTAGTTCCTACAGAAAGGCTGAAATTACCGTTGATGTCGGTAATCGTTCCGTTTCCGGTTTCTTTCTCCTTAATATTGGCTCCGATAACGGGCGACCCGGTTTCATCAGTCACCAGCCCCTTTATCTTTTTAGTGGTCTGCTGTTGTGCAGCGGTTGTTTCCAAAATCTGTTTTGGAGACAGGATTATGCTGTTCTCCAATATCTTATACCCGATATTCGTTCCGGCAAACAATTGGTTCAGAACCTGACTGATCTCTTTCTGGTTACTTTTGATTGTCACATTCCGGGAGATATCCACTTGCTTGTTGTTATAGAAGAAGTGAAACTCCGACTGCTTTTCTATTTCATCCAGCACTTTCTGAAGACTACTGTTGTTGACATTTAAAGTCACACGTACTGACTGGCTATAACCTTTAGCCGCAAATGCCATGCTGGCAAAGACAAACAACATTATTGCTGATAGTTTCATACACAAAGGTATTTTTTTCAAGAGCGAAAATGTATTCTGCCTCCCGAAAAATTGGAAGTTTAAGTAAATTGTCATAGATTTGTAGTGATTTTGATTTAAAAAATTCTATTTGCCGCACAGTTTGTCGCCAAACAAACTGACGGTGGACTTTCATACAGGTAGATACGCCAATATCTTCCTGTATGTTTTTTTGTTTTAGGGAGAGCGTGCTGTCATAGTAGTAATAAAAATGATTTTAAAGTTTCATACTCAAACGGTTAATATAATTCTATCTTTGTTTTTTCCTGTATTGCCTTGTGTGTGGCATCATACTCCAGATCAAGGTATTTATACTGTATTCCGGATGCATATCTGAAGTGTTCAAGGATCAACGGCAAATACTGCCTGCTGAACACACCGGTGAAAGAATTGGCATATAGTGTGGAATCTTTCACGATAAACTCTACATTAAACCTCTTGCTGAGTATCTTCAGCGTTTCGGCCAATGATGTGTTTTTAAGCACTACCTGACCGTTCTTCCAGGCTGTATAGATCTCCACATACGATTTTTCGGCCCGTGCCTCGTGTGTCGCCGTATTATATACAAATTCTTCATCGGGCTTCATGACGAATGTTTCTTTTGTATCGCCTTTCCCCAAAAATGACAACCTGACCGATCCCGATACCAACGTTGTCCTGACTACACTATCCGTCCGGTATGCTTCCATATTGAACTCCGTACCCAATACTTCGGTCTGTATATTGAAAGGAGTATTGACCACAAACCGTTTACTCCTGTCTTTACGGACAGAGAAGTAAGCCTCCCCGTCAAGTTCCACCGTACGCGTATCCCCTGTAAACTTAACAGGATGTTTCAGTGAAGATCCGGAGTTAAGCCAGACTTTGGTACCGTCCGGTAAATTTGCCTCAGCCACCATACCGGGATTGGTCCGTATCTCCACATACTCCTGCGGCGGAGTTTTCAGAATTAAATAAAGGGTGGTGGCAAGCAGCGGTAACGCCATACAAGCAGCAATACGCTGCCCCCAAACCATCCAGGAGATTCTATGTCGATGTTTGTGTATTCTGCCCTTCACCTGCTGTAAGGCTGCGGAAGCATCCACCCGATTCATATAGTCCAGTGTGTCTGCCGCGCGGTAGAGCCGGAAAATATCTCGTGCCATCTTCTCGTTATCTTCCGAAGCCGCTATCCATTCCTCCACCTCTTTCCGGCGATCGGCTGGGAGCTCCCCCGCAAAATAATTTAAAAGAACCGACTCATTAATGTAACAGGATTCATCCATAATTCGTGCTTTTATAGATAAGACGAACCAAAATAGAAATCTCCTAACCCAAAAACGTATTTTTTTTGAAAATAATATTATTTTTGCCCAAAACGAAGGTCTACATGTATAACGACACCTCGCGCACAGTAAGCGATGAAACTCTGTTCTTCCAGGTTCAGCAGGGAAACGAAGGCGCATTCGAAGCATTGTTTCTCAGGCATTACCCGGCTCTTTGTGCCTATGCCCGGCTCTTTGTCGAACCGGATGACGGCCAGGAGATCGTATCGGACGTCATGGTCTGGCTTTGGGAAAATAAAGAAATGCAGGCATTCGAGAGTTCCTTAAAAAGTTATTTGTTCAAGGCTGTTAAAAACCGCTGCCTGACTCTCATCAACCGGAACGAAGTGAAACAACGGATCGAAAAAATGATATTCGATAATCTCCAATCGCAGTATGATGATCCCGACTTCTACGCTATACAGGAGTTAACCGAAAAAATAGAAGAAGCTCTGGCACGACTTCCCGAGAATGTACGCGAAGCATTCGAACTCAACCGCTTTCAGAATCTGACATACAATGAAATAGCCGAACGACTGGGAGTGTCTCCCAAAACAATCGATTACCGGATTCAACAGGCCTTAAAACAGTTGCGCATCGACCTGAAGGAGTATCTCCCCTTATTACTTCCTTTCCTCCTGCATTGAAAGGACGAAACAGTTCTTAGTTTCGTTGCAGATCTCCTTATCTTTACGTACATTTGGCAGTAGCATACGATATCTGACACCCGGGTGTCGGATAGTCTGACATGGGGGTGTCACACACTGCGACACCCCCATGTCAGCACTCCTAAAGTCTATGCTTCCCGTACAGAGAGTACAGAGAAAACGATAACTAACCTTAAAGATAAAAGTATATGCCTATAAACTATGTAGTCAGGAAGAAAAAGATCAGAGCGGTAATGAAGTTAAAGAGCTCTACTATGCCGTGCCCAGTGCCATTCAGAACAAAGGAGTCAGTGAAAAACAATTAGCGGAAGACCTGCACGACAACAGTTCACTCTCGGCAGGCGACGTACTGTCTGTACTCGAACAACTCCCGAAAGCCATCGCACGACATATGAAAGAAGGAAGAACCGTCACTATCCGCGGATTGGGAACTTTCTACCCGGCCTTAAGCAGCGAGGGCTGCGAAACTCCCGAAGAATGTACGCCCAACAAAGTCAGATTGACACGCATTTGCTTCCGGGCCGATACTGCGTTCACCTACGACGTGAAACATTGCGAATTCGAAAGTATGCAACTGCGATTTACAAAGAGGCCGAAACCCGGTAAGGAAGAGTGAACCAAAAGACAGAACCTTTTCCGGACTCGGACTGAACCCCGATCTCGCCCCCCAACTTCTCAATAATCATTTTACAGATAGACAGTCCCAATCCGGTGCCTTGTATAAAAGTGTTGTATTTGACAAAGCGCTCAAAAACATGTTCGCATTGCTCGGCGGACATACCACAACCGGTATCGGATACATAGAAGTATAACGTATGGGCATCTTGCAACCGATACCCGATCTGAATCTCTCCCTGCGAAGTGAACTTTATGGCATTGACAACCAAATTGGTAAGAACCTGTATCAAGCGGTTCTTATCAGTATGGAAAACACATTGGGGTAAACGTTCGGCAAACGAGAGGGAGACTTCGTCTGTCCTGATACGCAAACGGGCTACCTGTTCGACTTCCGACATCAACTGATTGGCATCCACCTGAGTCACATGAAAGTCATACATTCCGGATTCTATCTTCGACATATCCAAAATATCGTTAATCAGTTGAAGCAAAAGTTCGGTATTGGTTTCGATAATACCGGCATACTCCAGCATTTCTTCTTTATCTTCTACCATAGAAAGCAGATTCGAGAAACCGACAATGGCATTGAGAGGAGTACGTATCTCATGACTCATATTAGCCAGAAAGGCCGACTTAAGCTGATTGGCTTCCTCGGCTTTCAGCTGCGCTTCTTTCATTCGCTGATGGGCTCTTTTAAGAATATGAATATAATAGCCTACGGCACTGACCACCACCAACAGCAAGACAACAGTCATCAGAATCTCCTTCTTATACTGCTCGAAGAAGCTGACAGGCAGATTGATGTACACAGCCTCTTTCGGATAAAGGGAAACCGGTATGTCATACGACTGCAAAGCCGGATAACAGAGGTAAGCAGCAGGTTTTCCTCCGAGAGCGGGAGGAATGTCTCGCGGAAACTCACCTTCCAGGACACGATGAATCAGCTGTAACAATGAATCGCCGAAGGACTCCACTGAAACATAATATCCTCCGGCGAAAGTATTGTTGGACAGATCCTCGGGAGCCAACAAAAACAGAGGGGAATGTACGAAGCGAGTAATAATCTCCTGAATATGATCGAACAGATAATTGTTATCATCCTGGTTATGAGTCTCGAACCAGGAATAATAAATGAGTCCCGTGGTTTTATCATAACTCTTCAAGGTATCGAGTAACATCTCGGTAGAAATATTCCTGGTGGACAGCTGTTCAAAGGCCAACTCCGGAAAAGATCCGGTCATTGCCTGCTCTACATCTCCGCGAACTGCCTCACTGATGTATCTGTCGTCTGAGATGAAAGCCAAACGCTTCATATCCGGCATCAGCTGCCGCATCAGCCCGATGGTTTCTTTCACATAATATACTTGCCCCAGAGTAGTCACGTTATATCCTTTCCGCCATTCATAAGCGGGAACAGTATTCGATTCGGTCAGCTCTTCGTGTGAAAGCAAGATGTCGAGTGTAGCCGGCAGACGGTCGCGGGCGTTGGTAATGATGACCGGTACATCTTTCCAGACATCATCAAAAAGTTCACGGCAAACAATCCATCCCGGATCGCCGATAAAGACGATCAGTCGGGGAGGCACATCGTATTTCCGCCGTAACTGCTCTACTACGGCTGCTGCTTCTTTACGGTTACACAAAGCGGGCACCGAAAGGGACTCGGCCTTTACGGAGATATTCTTCTTTTGCAGGGCTTGGTGCGTATACCAGAACACATCCTTTGCCCATGGAAGGTTGAAATTGATAGAATTTAGAAACAATACGTCTTCCCTTGTTTTATCTGTATGGGCAGATAGCCGGGAATGAACAGCTCCCAACAATATAAGAAGGAGGCAAAGGCATCTGAATGGTGTCTGTTTCATTTGTATGTTCGTTTCTTTTGAGCGGAAACAAAGGTATGACTATTTCTCCGTATACGAAAAAAGGTACTCTGTTATTTTTAGAGTACCTTTCTGTTTTTATCTTCGTAAGAAGTGGATCTTATACATTTTTCAGGGAAGCAATGCTTTCCTTGAGCGACTGGATGATGCTTTCGGCATCCGCCTGTTTCTTGCGCTCCATCTCGATAACGGCTGCCGGAGCGTTATTTACAAACTTTTCATTGCTCAATTTCTTTAAAACTCCCTGCAAGAAACCTTCTTTGTGTTTCAGCTCGGCTTCCATGCGTGCTATCTCGGCATCGACATCGATCATATTGCCCAAGGGCACCGCAAATTCAGTGGTTCCTATCATGAACGAAGAAGCTCCGTCGGCCTTTGCGTCCACTACCTCGATGGCAGACAGATTACACATTTTACGAATGACAGGATTCATCTTTTCTACCGGATTGGCTCCGACTACCTGCAATTCAAGCGGTTCTTTCAATGCGATATTCTTCTGCAAACGAATGGTACGTACACTGCTGATGATTTCTTTGGCTGTTTCGAACTGCTGGAGAAATTCTTCGTTTACCTCTCCCGGTTCTCCCAAAGGCTGTACCATCAGGCTTGCACCCGGTTCACGCTCGCGCAACTGCTGCCACAACTCTTCCGTAATAAACGGCATGAAAGGATGGAGCATAGCCAGCAGACGTTCGAAAGCACTTAACGTCATCGAGTAAATGAATCCGTTAACGGGCTGTCCGTAAGCCGGCTTCACAATCTCGAGCAACCATGAAGAGAATTCGTCCCAGAACAGTTTATAAATCAGCATCAATGCTTCGCTCAGACGATATTTGCTAAACAAATCGGCAACTTCGACAGCAGCGGCATCCAGTCTCTGGTCAAACCACTGTACAGCCAGGTGAGCATCTGCCGGAATATCGATTGTTCCCATTCCGTTCTCCCAACCTTTCACCAATCGGAAAGCATTCCATATCTTATTGCAGAAATTTCGTCCCTGCTCGCAAAGCGCGTCATCAAAGAGAATGTCATTTCCGGCAGGAGCCGAGAGCATCATGCCCATACGTACACCATCTGCTCCGTACTTTTCAATCAATTCCAACGGATCGGGCGAGTTACCGAGTGACTTAGACATTTTACGTCCCAGTTTATCGCGAACGATACCCGTGAAATATACATTCTTGAACGGCATTTTTCCTTCATATTCGTAACCGGCCATAATCATACGGGCTACCCAGAAGAAGATGATATCCGGTCCGGTCACCAGATCGCTTGTCGGATAGTAATAATTGATTTCTTCATTACCCGGATTATTGATGCCGTCGAACAGAGAGATAGGCCATAACCAGGAAGAGAACCAAGTGTCCAGGCAGTCTTCATCCTGACGAAGATCGGTCATCTTCAAGTTAGGATTGCCAGTCTTTTCCCGAGCCAGCTTCAAGGCTTCCTCATCCGTCACAGCTACCACATATCCGCCTTCGGGCAGGAAATATGCCGGGATGCGGTGTCCCCACCACAATTGACGGCTGATACACCAATCCTTGATATTCTCCATCCAATGACGGTAGGTATTCTTATACTTGGCAGGATAGAATTTAATATCATCCTTCATCACCGGTTCAAGAGCGATCTGGGCCAGATGTTCCATCTTGAGGAACCATTGCATAGACAACTTCGGTTCGATGACCACGTTGGTACGCTCTGAATATCCCACTTTGTTGGTGTAAGCCTCTGTCTTCTCCAGCAGTCCGGCTGCTTCAAGATCCTTCTCAATCTGCTTACGGACGTCAAAGCGATCCATACCGATATACATTCCGGCAGCTTCGCTGATCGTACCGTTATCATTGAATATATCGATACTCGGCAAATTATATTTTTCGCCCAGCATATAGTCGTTTACGTCATGTGCCGGAGTCACTTTCAGGCAACCGGTACCAAATTCGATATCCACATAGTCATCTTCGATAACAGGAATCACACGGCCTACCAAGGGAACTATTACTTTCTTTCCTTTGAGATGCTGATTCTTCGGATCGTTCGGGTTGATACACATGGCCGTGTCACCCATAATCGTTTCCGGACGGGTAGTGGCAACCACTGCATATCCGTCTTCTCCTTCAATCTTGTATCTCAGGTAAAACAGCTTTCCATGTTCTTCTTTATAAATCACCTCCTCGTCCGACAGGGCTGTCAGTGCTTTCGGGTCCCAGTTAACCATACGTACTCCCCGGTAGATAAGTCCCTTATTATAGAGATCGACAAATACCTTCAGCACACTTTCACTGCGCTTTTCATCCATAGTAAAAGCCGTACGGTCCCAGTCACACGATGCACCTAACTTACGAAGCTGCTTCAGGATGATACCACCGTGTTCGTCTGTCCATGCCCAGGCATGCTTCAGAAACTCGTCACGGCTCAGATCGGTTTTCTTAATACCCTGTGCGGCCAACTTATTCACTACCTTGGCTTCGGTAGCAATAGAGGCATGGTCGGTTCCCGGCACCCAGCAAGCATTCTTACCTTCCATACGTGCACGACGAACAAGAATATCCTGAATGGTATTATTAAGCATATGTCCCATGTGCAACACACCGGTGACGTTAGGGGGCGGAATGACGATGGTGTAAGGTTCACGTCCATCGGGTTTCGAACTGAATAATTTATGGTCCAGCCAATACTGATACCACTTCCCCTCCACGTCAGCAGGGTTGTACTTACTTGCTAATTCCATGTTATATCTATCTATTTTATTAGTTTATTGCGAAAGATTGGCGCAAAATTAATAAAAATAAGTAGAATATAGGGGCAGGAATATGTACTTTTGTTCCCCGAAAGGAAGAAGAAGCAATGAAAAACAGGAAACGAATCATACGGTACTCTGTTTTAGGGACTTTAATAGCCCTTGTCTGGCTCACTCAGATGCTCCCGGCATTGGGCGAAGGGTATGCCCGTACGGCCTATCCGGTCATTTCATATATCTTGTCCGGTTTTTCGAACATTATCCCCTTTGCATTGGGTGACTTATTTATAGCACTGAGCATTGGAGGAATGATCGCCTATCCGTTTTATGCACGAATCCGACTGAAATTAAGCTGGAAAAAAATACTGAGAAGGGATGTGGAATATTTGCTATGGATCTATGTTTGGTTCTATCTGGCATGGGGACTCAACTATTCACAAAAGAATTTTTATGAACGAACCGGAATTCCATATACTGCCTACACTCCTGAGATTTTCAATGAATTTGTAGACAACTATATCTCAAAACTGAACGAATCGTATGTGCCGGTCAATCGGATCGATAAAGAAGTAATCCGCGAAGAGGCAGTCCGACAATATAACCTGATCAGTGATACACTAGGTATACACCGTCCCCCACACTCCCGTCCTCGGGTAAAAACCATGATGTTCACTCCATTGATTTCGATGGTGGGCGTGACGGGTAGCATGGGACCTTTCTTCTGTGAGTTCACACTGAACGGAGACCTGCTTCCCCCACAATATCCGGCAACCTATACTCATGAGCTGGCACATTTGCTAGGTATCACCAGCGAAGCGGAAGCAAACTTTTATGCATATCAGGTCTGCACCCGCTCCGTAAATAAAGAAATCCGTTTCAGCGGTTATTTTTCTATTTTAGGCCATGTACTTGCCAATGCCCGCCAATTGATGACAGAAGAGGAATATAAAAAGTTATTCGGCAGTATACGTCCGGAAATCATTGAGCTGGCCAGAAAAGACCAGGAATACTGGATGGCAAAGTATAATCCGCTTATAGGTGATATTCAGGACTGGATATATGATTTGTATCTGAAAGGGAACAAAATAGAAAGTGGACGTAAGAACTATTCGGAAGTGATCGGTCTGCTGATTTCATATAATGAATGGAAAAAAGAATCAAATAAATAATAAACATGCATACAAGAGAAGAACAAATGGAAGCGTTCGGACGCTTTCTGGACATCCTCGACGAACTTCGGGTAAAATGTCCATGGGACCGCAAGCAGACTAACGAAAGCCTGCGCCCCAACACTATTGAAGAAACTTACGAACTTTGCGACGCATTAATGCGGAACGACAAAAAAGATATCTGCAAAGAACTGGGAGACGTCCTGCTGCACGTAGCTTTTTATGCTAAAATCGGTTCCGAAACCGGTGATTTCGACATGAAAGATGTATGCGACAAACTTTGTGAGAAGTTGATATTCCGCCATCCCCATGTATTCGGGGAAGTAAAAGCAGAAACAGCCGGACAAGTATCCGAAAACTGGGAACAATTGAAACTGAAGGAGAAAGACGGCAATAAAAGTGTGTTAAGCGGTGTACCTGCTGCTTTACCCTCACTTATAAAAGCTTACAGAATACAGGACAAAGCACGCAACGTAGGATTCGATTGGGAAGAAAGAGAGCAGGTTTGGGATAAAGTAAAAGAAGAAATAGCCGAATTTCAGGTGGAAGTAGCCAATATGGATAAGGATAAGGCAGAAGCAGAATTCGGAGATGTCATGTTCAGCCTCATCAATGCTGCCCGACTTTATAAAATCAACCCGGACAATGCATTGGAACGTACCAACCAAAAATTCATCCGACGATTTAACTATCTAGAAGATCATACCATTAAAGAAGGTAAAAATCTAAAAGATATGAGCCTGGATGAAATGGATGCCATCTGGAACGAAGCTAAAAAGAAAGGATTATAGTCCGACACCCCCGGATTCAAAAAAAGATGAGGGTATGTCACCACTCACCACAGAGTCTTGATACACCCTCATCTATATAATGATTTGCTAAAAGGATAAGCTATTTCCTCTTTCCCTGTGGACGTTCGTTTCCACCTTTATTATCACGTACCCCTTTCAGCAGTTCGCGGTGGAAACGCATCTCGGCTCTTTGCACCAGATAAATTTTCTTGCACGAAAGGATTTTCTTAAACTTCTCAAAATAAGTCTTATCCAGCCGGTCCGAAGCGATGCGGGCATCATAAACTCCTTCCAGGATTTCTCCGTATTGAGTGTCGGTAGTCTTTTCATCTTTACCGCTACGAAGCAATTTCCATGCTTCGTCATTCAATTGCTTTTTCCGATCCTGCAGTTCAAAATAAACCGGAAAAAACTTCGCAGCCTCTTCTTGAGTCAGGCCAGCTTTTTCTGTTATAAATGCTTGTTGTTTGGCCCTGAATTCTTTGGGTGACAAATGTTGATTAGGACTTCCCATAGCACGCAGCGCAGGGGTAAAGCCACAAACTATAATCAATAGAATAATCAGTTTCTTCATTTCGCTTTATTAAATCAGTTTAGTTTACTTATTCGGCTGTCGCATCACTAAGGTAGACGTACAATGAGTAATCGTCCAACATCGAGCGATCTAATGCTACATCAATATATTCATCCGAAACCACTTCTGTCGCTGCTTCATTTGCAGTGAGATGATCACCGGCAGTTGTCGGTTGGTGGTTCGAAGAAGCTACACGGATGATCAATGCAGCCCCTATAAACATAGCCGCCATATAGAGCAAGGGCTTCATCCTGATCCACATCGTGGGTTGCTTCACTTCTTCAAAGGCAGGACCTTCTTTTTCCGGCAGTTTCCCCATGACCTCTGAAGTCAAGTTTTCAAAGTACCCTTCAGGCACTTTAAAGGAATTCTTCTTCCCCACTTTCTTCAATATGTTATCTTCTTCTTTCATACGTTCTTCTCCTCTCTTCTTCTTAGACATTGTACATATTAAAAGGTTTAATTGGCCTCTTCCAAAAACTTCTCGATTTTTTTCACGGCATGATGGTAAGAAGCTTTCAAAGCTCCTACTGAAGTGCCGAATATCTCCGACATCTCTTCATACTTCATCTCCTGATAGTATTTCAGGTTAAACACCATCCGCTGCTTCTCAGGAAGGGTCAGCAGTGCTTTCTGAAGCAAAAGTTCTGCACGATCTCCCGAAAAGTAAGGATCACTCTCCAGTTTCTGGGTGACATCAGCCTCCGGATCGTCAATGGCGACCGTATTCATAGCCCGCTGTTTATTCAGGAAAGTGATACATTCGTTCAGGGCAATACGGTAAAGCCAGGTAGATAGCTTTGCCTCAGCCCGGAAATAATCAATGTTTATCCACGCCTTAATGAAAGTGTTTTGAAGAAGATCATTGGCATCATCGTGTGAAAGCACCATCCGCCGGATTTGCCAGTATAACTGTTCGCTATATTGTGAGACAATCCTTTCAAATCCCTGCTTCTGTGTTCTCTCATCCTGAAGGAGCGCCAAAACCTCTCGTTCATTATAAGGGTTCATAGGTTCGTTTGTAATTCGTATATGTTATTTTAGACAATTCTATTCAGCAATAGTTTAATCACTTCCCCGGAATTAAAGACTTATACACAAATTTTCTTTTGCCAGAATCGTATTCGGGAATACCGCCGAAGCTTCTTTCAGCAAAATACTCTCGTCTTCGTAACGGGCAGAAAAGTGACCGATTACCAACTGGCGTACCCCGGCCTCCAAAGCTATCCGTGCCGCCTGAGCAGCTGTAGTATGATAGGTCTCTTTGGCACGTGCCAACTCTGATTCGGCAAAGGTCGCTTCATGAAAAAGTAAGTCGACACCGGAAAGTTGTTTCACTATTTCCGGCCTAAAAATCGTATCGGAACAATAGGCATACTTTCTGGGAGGATCCGAAGGCCGGGTCAAACGTGTATTGGCAATCACTTCTCCCTCGGGAGTCACGTAATCAGATCCATTCTTTATCCGGTTTAGTTCGTAAACAGGCACCTTATAAAAATCGACCATATCACGTATAATATGATTAGGGCGTGCTTTTTCGGCAAACAGAAAGCCACAACAAGGAATACGGTGCTGAAGCGGAATAGTAGTGACCGTCATCGAACGATCTTCGTAAACCACTGAAGTCTGTCTGGTATCGAATTCATGAAAAATGACTTTATAGGCCAATGTATGGCAAAAGAAATTGAGCATGGGAGTCAACAACTCCTCCAATCCTTTTGGAGAATGAATGTGTAATTCAGCTGTACGTCCCAGTAACCCGAAAGTGGAAATAAGTCCCATCAATCCGAAGCAATGGTCACCATGCAGATGCGAGATAAAGATATGATTCAACCGTGAGAATTTCAACCGTGATTTACGCAATTGCATTTGTGCTCCTTCTCCACAATCGATCATAAAAAGTTTATCACGCAAATTAACTACCTGTGAGGTAGCAAAATGCCGGGTAGTAGGCAATGCGGACCCGCAACCCAATATATGTAATTCAAATTTTTCCATCTTTCAAACTGTATCTGCAAAGATAGACAATTAAAATTCAGTGCAAAGTCTCACCGAATAAAAAAATAATGAAGGGTTCTGCCAAGATACAAAAAAGAAAGGGTACTCCTTTGCAGGAATACCCTTCAGTTTATCTGAGAAAATATGAATTACTTCTTACCTTCCAACTGTTCTTTCAGAGCAGCCAAAGCATCGATATCACCCAGAGTTGTAGAAGCAGCCTGGTTCTGGATAGCAGGAGTTTCTTCTCTCTTAGAAGATTTCTTTGCGTTAGAAGCAGCCTTCTTTTCAGCTCTTTCTTCTGCCTTAGCAACATCTTCGAAAATGCGGCTGTGAGACAAGATGATTCTCTTAGCATCTTTATTGAACTCGATCACTTTGAATTCCAGTTTCTCGTCCATCTGAGCCTGTGAACCGTCTTCTTTAACGAGATGTTTCGGAGTAGCGAAACCTTCAACACCGTAAGGAAGAGCAACTACAGCGCCTTTATCCAGCATTTCGATAATTGTACCTTCGTGTACAGAACCTACAGTAAATACTGTTTCGAATACATCCCAAGGATTCTCTTCAAGTTGTTTGTGACCAAGGCTCAAACGACGGTTTTCTTTGTCGATTTCCAATACCTGAACTTCGATATCAGCACCAATCTGAGTAAATTCTGACGGGTGTTTAACCTTCTTAGTCCAAGAAAGGTCAGAGATGTGGATCAGTCCGTCAACACCTTCTTCGATTTCTACGAATACACCGAAGTTAGTGAAATTACGAACCTTAGCAGTATGCTTAGAACCTACAGGATACTTCTCTTCGATAGTTTCCCATGGATCTTGTTTCAGTTGTTTGATACCCAAAGACATCTTACGTTCTTCGCGATCCAAAGTCAGAACTACAGCTTCTACTTCGTCACCGACTTTCATGAAGTCTTGTGCAGAACGCAAATGCTGTGACCATGACATTTCTGAAACGTGGATCAGACCTTCAACACCCGGAGCGATTTCGATGAATGCACCGTAGTCAGCCATAACCACTACTTTACCTTTCACTTTGTCACCTACCTGAAGGTTCGGATCCAAAGCATCCCATGGGTGCGGAGTCAGTTGTTTCAGACCCAAAGCGATACGTTTCTTCTCGTCATCGAAGTCGAGGATAACAACGTTCAACTTCTGATCCAGTTCAACCACTTCTTTCGGATCGCTTACGCGGCCCCAAGACAGGTCAGTGATGTGGATCAATCCGTCTACGCCACCCAGGTCGATGAATACACCATAAGATGTGATATTCTTAACGGTTCCTTCAAGAACTTGTCCTTTTTCGAGCTTACCGATAATTTCTTTCTTCTGTTGTTCCAGTTCAGCTTCGATAAGAGCTTTGTGAGAAACAACCACGTTTTTGAATTCCTGGTTGATTTTAACCACTTTGAATTCCATTGTTTTGCCAACGAATACATCATAGTCACGGATCGGTTTCACGTCGATCTGAGAACCCGGCAAGAATGCTTCGATACCGAATACGTCAACGATCATACCACCCTTAGTGCGACACTTGATGTAACCCTTGATAATTTCTTCGTTTTCCAGAGCAGCATTAACGCGATCCCAAGAGCGAGTAGCGCGAGCTTTTCTGTGTGACAGAACCAACTGTCCTTTTTTGTCTTCCTGATTTTCGATGTATACTTCAACAGTATCACCTACTTTCAAATCGGGATTGTAGCGGAATTCATTCAAAGGAATGATACCGTCTGATTTGTAACCGATGTTCACAACAACTTCACGTTTGTTCATTGCGATTACAGTTCCGTCAACAACCTCACGGTCATTTACTTTGTTAAGCGTACCGTCGTAAGCTTTTTCGAGTTCTTCGTGGCTGGCACCAGCGAAGCTCTCGCCGTTTTCATACGCATCCCAGTTGAAGTCTTCAATAGGAGCAACGTTCTTTAAGTTTTCCATTAATAATTAATTGTTTAGTAATTCTTTAATTAAATAAGACATTATATTGATTATATAAATCGGGCGCAAAGATAGAACTATTTTCTTGAATTAGAAAAGAATAGCAAAAAAAATATCAAAAGGAACTACAATCGACATACCTCACATTAATCTCTTCAAAGCTGTGATGGAATCGGATACATATCGGTTGTCCGGTTCTATGGAACGCCAGTAACACAAACTGCCCAGTAAACGCTTCAAGTAAACGGGATCGGTAGAACCAATATGTTCCTGATGTCCGACCAACCCTTTTGTCAGGACGTAGTGCACATTCTTACGAATCTCCCGCTTCTTCACTTTAGGCAGAGTCATCTTCTTGCCTGAGCTAACCGATACTCCCGTAATAATCTTACGTTTATGTTCAGACAAGAAGCGGGTCTTTTTGACATTCATCGTGAAACCTTCTTCCCGAATAATCCTGTGGATTCGTACCAAAACTTCATCTTTCGGCAAATAATCACCCGAAAAGGTAAGATCATCGGCATATCTCGTATAAACCAACCCGTATTCACCGGCCAACGCCATCATTTTTTTATCCATCGGATAGGCTATAATATTACTGAGAGCCGGACTGGTAGGCGCTCCCTGCGGAAGACAACATCTGAGACAACAAAGTTCCGCCAAAACTTTCGCGATGGGACGTGAGTACCCCATCTCCCTAAAAGCTGCTCTCACCCTGGGTGAACGTATGGAAGGAAAAAAGTCGTGAAGATCTACTTTTAATACATTCTTTCGCCCCAGATGCACCCGTGCATTATCGGATACGGACTTTCCCGGACAAAATCCGGTAACAGCGGGATGTATGTTAGCTAACAATAAAATACGGTAATAGATAGTTTGTTGCATGGAACGAAAATCACCTGCGGGAGCCGAAATATAACGAAATCCGCCACTTCTTTTCCGAACATGAAAACAGGTATATTGGCGCGGTATATAATCCAACACTTCCCTCAATCTGGATTCTTCGGTTGCCAGCAGATTGGCACACCACCTGATAGCTCCGTCATCGAACCGCCTCGCACCGGTAGTTCTGACTCTCTTACTAAAAAGACCTTGGGAAAGCGGACCACTTGCTTTTTCTTTGGCATAAGGATTTTCACTGGCATAGTTACCGGCCCTCCACCTTTTATATCCTTCCTGATTTTTGCTTGAACGAATAATACGAACAACCATCCAACAGGTAACGACAATCACAATACCCAAAAGTAGTTCCATCCTTATACATTATTATATATAGAAGCAATAAAAGAAGAGGATGAGAGTATTTACTTTTCTTTATTATGAGTATCTTAATAAAGAAACCAGAAAGAACCTGAGTTCATGAGGCGACTGCACCTCTTTTTTGCTAAATCTTTATCTCATCCTCTTGACCGCAAAGGTAGAAATATTCTTCTCTGCTAACAAAAATAGTAAGAATAAAGTTAGCGGTTAAACAGCTCGAACGTAAACTTGCAGCCGACCTCGGTATACTTCCAGTTCTCACTACCTACAAAAACGCCAAAATCAAAGATGTGAGTACCGATTCCATATCCCAATTCCACATACGGCTGAAGATGGGGTACTGACAATATACTCGCATACAACCGCTCGTTCTGTACATAACGTGTGTATTTAATCAGATGTTTTAATAATAGGAAAGGAGCTTCATAAGTAAAATGTCCCCGTATATATTTCCGTGAAGCATTATACCAACGACGGTCGAGAAGCTGAAATACTCCTCCGATTTCGTCATTCCAACCTTCAGGAAGATTACTTCGGGTAAAGTTATTAAAGTCGACAAAATACATTTCTTTTTGATTGGTAAACATACCAAATCCAAAACGATAATAGATATTACGCATCAGTCCCAAGGGTATATGATGCTGCAAATCAAACTCCAAACGTTCATATTGTCCGGTACTGCCAAATACCCCCTTGATTCCCCTCTCCCAGTCTATCGAGAAAGTGGGATACTTAGAACGGAGATTAATCTTACGGTGTCCGTTCATGTAATAGTATAAACAAGGGGTCCACTCCAACCGAACCCGAGGGGCAAAACTCAAATAGGTATTCCTGATTTTGTTCTGGATATCTTCATTGAGTGTCTCCCGACTCTTTGTCAGTGGAACCAACTTAGAGGACTTTACCGCCTTTCGCCTATGGGTAGATAAGCCTACACTTAACTCTAATCCATTAATAATCTCGATACTGTGTCGGAAATTAAAATATAAATCGTAAAAGTAGTCCAAATGAATCTGATTAAAATCAAATACACTGTCGGGTATGGCTTTCAAATCATCAAGCACATCGCTACTGTAAATCCGGTTGCCGTTACCAAAGTCAATGTGAACAGCTCCCATCTTCTCGGGCAGGTAATTAAATTCGGTATTGACAGACCAATAGAATTCTTTTCGTGTAAAGTTGTAGCCCAACTTAGGTACCACACGCAATAGCCGATCATGCTTAAAAAGTCGGTTATATTTAAACGATTGCCTGTAGGAAAGCCCATTGCTCCCGCTATAACTCAACAAGAAAGGGTTGATAAGTGGTGAGCACTTCACGCTTCCCAGATTGGAGAGGTTCAATTTATAGTCACTGATCAGTACGTCTCCCACCTGTCCCCAAAACACCTGACTCTTACTCTTTGGTTTGATATTGCGTTGAATGGTATCTTTACGCAACGCATCTTCTTTGTATAGTCTGCGCTCAGCCTCCGACAAAGGAATAGGCCTCAATGTTTCAAAATAAGCACTATCCGTATGGAAAGAGGTAGTCTCGCATTGCAAGTTATAAGAGTCTGAAAGATCATATTTACTTTTTCCTTTTATTCTCGCCCTCACCTTCTCTTTCCATTTATTCTGATTTTCTTCAAGCACAATATCGTGATAGTTGAGCGATGCCACATAAACTCCATTAATACGGTTACCCAAAAAATTAAACTGTCCTTCGACATTATAGCTGACCGGAAGAAACTCATCATCCTTTCCTACACTACCCATTTTTATCAGGCAACTGAACAATAGCAGTTCCGACCTGCCGGAAAAACGTATTTCGCGGACACTCCACACGTCACTACTCACAATCATATATCCACCCACCAACTGATCACTCTTACTTCTGGGGATAAACCGTATCTTATATTGTCGGTTGTCCGTCCCACCCATTATGGAATCGATCAGATACTTATAATATTTCCGCCCGTTTTTGGCCAAAGGCGAAAGCAATCGGTCGTAAAGCAGCGTTGAAGAATAAAGATTGATATTGAAATACTCGAGCATCCCCGGTACTCCCCGGCTATTATGCACAGTGCCCATAGAAGCTTTCACCTTCTGGTCATAGATATTAGGAGCTGTAAAATGCAGATCACTATACGTCTCCACCATATACTGCCGTACACCTTTTTGAAGACGGAACATGGAAGGTACATACCGGAGAATAAAATTCTTTCGTTTGATGTCCATCGTACCTTTTATATATAGATCGGCCCGATAGTCGGTCACTAACTTTTCGTAAAAAGGAGCGAAAGTCATCACATTATTCAAAATAGAATCGGCAGAGATGGGACGATTGGTCTGAGGATCAAGAACAACGTTAGCCACTCCCTTTTGAACAAAACAGAGCGAGAATAACCAAAAACACCATATTAATATATTGCACCTCAAATACTAATCTCCTTATTGAAGGCAAATATAAAAAAAATCCGATTATGCGACTAATAAATTCATATTTTATAGTAATCTCCGGATAGGTAAAGTATACAAAAAAGTTCTTTCGCCCACAAACAAATAGGGGTGTACAAAGAAAAAACATATTTATTTTGCAAAATACCCCTATAAAAATAGGGGTATATTAGAAAAAACATATAATTTTGTGCCCAACAACCAATAAAAGAGACACCATCATGTCAAAAATGAGATTTTTCGCACTACAAGAGCTATCTAACAGAAAGCCCTTAGAAATTACTACTCCCTCTAATAAACTATCCGATTATTATGCCAGCCATGTATTCGATCGTAAGAAGATGCAAGAGTACCTTCCCAAAGAAGCATACAAAGCAGTAGTAGACGCTACCGAAAAAGGCACCCCTATCAGCCGAGAAATGGCCGACCTGATAGCCAACGGCATGAAAAGCTGGGCAAAATCGCTCAATGTGACACACTACACGCACTGGTTTCAGCCACTGACAGACGGAACGGCCGAGAAACATGACGGCTTTATCGAGTTCGGTGAAGACGGTGAAGTAATCGAACGTTTTTCCGGCAAATTACTGATCCAGCAGGAACCGGACGCTTCTTCTTTCCCTAATGGTGGAATCCGTAATACATTCGAAGCCCGCGGTTACACTGCATGGGACGTTTCGTCACCGGCTTTCGTAGTAGACACCACTCTTTGTATCCCGACGATTTTTATCTCATATACAGGTGAAGCACTTGACTACAAAACTCCATTATTAAAAGCATTGGCAGCCGTTGACAAAGCTGCTACCGAAGTATGCCAGCTTTTCGACAAAAACATCACCCGGGTATTCACCAATTTGGGTTGGGAACAGGAATATTTTTTGGTTGACACCTCTTTATATAATGCCCGCCCCGACCTTCGACTAACAGGACGCACCTTGATGGGACATTCTTCGGCCAAGGACCAACAGTTGGAAGATCATTACTTCGGTTCTATTCCACCACGCGTCACAGCTTTCATGAAAGAACTTGAAATAGAGTGTCACAAGCTGGGCATACCGGTAAAGACCCGCCACAATGAAGTTGCTCCCAACCAGTTTGAATTGGCTCCCATTTTTGAAAACTGTAATCTGGCGAATGACCACAATCAGCTGGTAATGGACCTGATGAAACGTATCGCACGCAAACATCATTTTGCTGTTCTTTTCCATGAAAAACCCTACAATGGCGTTAATGGTTCGGGCAAACATAACAACTGGTCGCTCTGCACCGATACAGGCATCAACCTCTTTGCACCGGGTAAAAATCCAAAAGGAAACATGCTATTCCTTACTTTCCTGGTAAACGTATTAATGATGGTCCACAAGAATCAGGATCTGTTGCGTGCTTCTATTATGAGTGCCGGAAACAGTCACCGTTTGGGAGCCAACGAAGCACCTCCCGCTATCTTGTCCATTTTCCTGGGTTCACAACTGTCAGCTACACTCGATGAAATTGTCCGTCAGGTGACCAACTCAAAAATGACTCCGGAGGAGAAGACAACTTTGAAATTAGGTATCGGGCGTATACCCGAAATCCTGCTCGATACCACCGACCGTAATCGCACTTCTCCTTTTGCATTCACGGGAAATCGTTTTGAGTTCCGTGCCGCCGGATCCTCAGCCAACTGTGCTGCTGCCATGATTGCCATAAATGCTGCCATGGCCAACCAGTTGAATGAATTTAAAGCATCGGTAGACAAACTGATGGAAGAGGGTATCGGTAAGGACGAAGCAATCTTCCGCATCCTGAAAGAAAATATCATAGCCTCCGAACCTATCCGTTTTGAGGGTGACGGCTACTCAGAAGAGTGGAAACAGGAAGCAGCCCGCCGCGGACTAACCAACATCTGCCATGTTCCGGAGGCCCTGATGCATTATATGGATAACCAATCGAGAGCCGTACTGATAGGCGAACGTATCTTCAACGAAACCGAACTCGCCTGTCGTCTGGAAGTGGAATTGGAAAAATATACCATGAAGGTACAGATTGAAAGCCGCGTATTGGGTGATCTGGCCATCAACCACATCGTCCCTATCGCTGTCAGCTACCAGAACCGTCTTTTGGAAAACCTTTGCAGAATGAAGGAAATCTTCTCTGAAGAAGAATACGAAGTAATGAGTGCCGATCGGAAAGAACTTATTAAAGAAATCTCTCACCGTGTATCTGCTATTAAAGTACTGGTACGCGACATGACAGAAGCCCGCAAAGTAGCCAATCACAAAGAGAACTTCAAAGAAAAAGCATTTGCTTACGAAGAGACCGTACGTCCTTACCTGGAAAGCATACGCGACCATATAGACCATCTCGAGATGGAAATTGACGATGAAATCTGGCCGTTGCCCAAATACAGAGAACTGTTATTCACGAAGTAAGCCATACTTGATGTCTCCCCGTAAGAAGGTCCTTTTCAAAGATCTCTTATGGGGAGCTTTTCATTTCCCGGGTTTCCTCTACCCAACCCTACTTTCCTGCCGGCAAACATCCCAGCGTCTGTCAACAAAAGATTGAAAGAGATCAATGTTCAATTTGAAAGATAGATAAACCGGAGTTCCATATCGCGCTTCTTGCTCTCAGAAAGAGTATGCTCACTCTCCTAAATAGTCCGCCCGACTTCCAAAATGTAAAGCATACATAGCAAACTTTTCGATAAACTATTCTGTTTTTCATTTTTTCTTTCTACATTTGTGCTTTATAACACAGTTTTGCAACAGATATGGTAAAGATGAATTTGTCAGAAATAAACGTTCCCGAACGTATTGCAGAGATGTGGGCTCCTCTAAACGCAGAGCAAAGGGAGTTCCTGGCCAATAATTTCACCCTTCAAAATTACAAAAAGAATGAAACAATTTATTGTGAAGGTGAATCACCTACCTATCTGATGTGTCTGCTTAGCGGCAAAGTAAAAATCTATAAAGACGGTGTAGGAGGCAGAAGTCAGATTATACGCATGATAAAGCCTACAGAATATTTCGGTTACCGAGCTTACTTTGCCAAAGAAGACTATGTGACTGCCGCTTCTGCGTTCGAACCTTCAACCATCTGCCTGATTCCCATGAGTGCTATCATGACACTGGTAAGCCAGAACAATGACCTGGGTATGTTTTTCATTCGTCAATTGTCTATCGACCTCGGTATTGCCGATGAAAGAACCGTCAATCTGACCCAAAAACACATTCGCGGACGCTTGGCCGAATCACTGCTTTTCCTCAAAGAAAGCTATGGACTGGAAGAAGATGGCTCTACGTTAAGTATCTATCTTTCACGCGAGGATTTGGCTAACCTATCGAATATGACTACTTCTAATGCCATCCGTACATTATCCAACTTCGCAACCGAACGACTGATCACCATCGACGGACGAAAAATCAAGATCATCGACGAGGAAAAACTTAAGAAGATCAGCAAAATAGGATAAAAGCGCTTTGTCGCCATTCAATAACTTAACACACATTTATTACCATGAAAAAAGGAATTACTCTTTTTCTTTTGTCTCTGCTTTTCATCACCCCCGGATGTAAACAGTCAAAAGAAACCATCGTGAACGAATACAATATCGTTCCGTTGCCAAACCAAATGATTCCCCAACAGGGACGGTTCGAAATAAGTAAAAAAGTAAGAGTCATAACAACCGCTTGTACACCGGACGTACAAATCATTGCCGACAGCCTCATCAACCGATTGAAGCTGACATCAGGAATTACCATAAAGCAAACTTTCGAGAACGTAACGGACGAGCCTGTTATTCGTTTCGTGCCGCAAGACGGAATGCCCGAAGAAGGATATAAACTCTCTGTCACTCCTCAAAATATCACCCTTACAGCTTCTACCCCCAAGGGATTTTTCTATGCAGTGCAAACACTTTATCAGTTATTGCCACCCGTTGTATATGGTAATCAAAAGGTGAAGAACGCCGAATGGTCGGTACCGGCTGTCGAAATAGAAGATGCTCCGCGCTTTGCATACCGTGGTCTGATGCTGGACGTATGTCGCCACTTCTCCCCGGTGGAATATATATATAAATTCATCGATATGCTAGCCATGCACAAGATGAACACTTTCCACTGGCATCTGACCGACGACCAGGGATGGAGAATCGAAATCAAAAAATATCCTAAACTGACTGAGATAGGTTCCAAACGTAAAGAGACACTAGTAGATTATTACTATGTAAACTACCCGCAAGTCTTTGACGGCAAAGAGCATGGCGGATACTATACACAGGAGCAGATCAAAGCCATTGTAGACTATGCAGCCAGCAAATTTATCACGGTGATCCCCGAAATCGAGATGCCGGGGCATGCAATAGCAGCCATTGCTTCTTATCCGGAACTTTCATGTACACCGGACAGCACATGCGATGTGACAGGAACCTGGGGTGTATTTGAGCAGGTATTCTGCCCTTCAGACACCACTTTCCAATTCCTTGAAGGAGTGATGGATGAAGTTATGGATCTCTTCCCCAGCAAATACATCCATATCGGTGGTGATGAATGCCCGAAAACAGCCTGGATCAACAGTGAATACTGCCAGTCGTTGATCAAACAACTGGGACTGAAAGACGATGTTACCCCCAACGTTATCGATGGGAAGAAACATACCAAAGAAGAGAAGTTACAAAGCTACTTTATCACCCGCATGGAGAAATACTTGAATAGTAAAGGGCGTAACATCATCGGATGGGACGAAATTCTGGAAGGCGGACTGGCCCCGAATGCCACCGTTATGTCCTGGAGAGGAGTAGAGGGTGGATTAAATGCAGCCAAAGCCGGACACAACGCCATTATGACACCAAATCCATACGCATATCTGGATCAGTATCAGGAAGAACCGGAGATAGCTCCCGTCACCATCGGTGGATATAATACGCTTAAAAAGACTTACAGCTACAACCCTGTACCGGACGATGCAAACGAACTGGTGAAAAAGCATATCATCGGTGTACAGGGTAACATCTGGACGGAATACATGCCCGGCAATGACAACCGCGACTATCAGGCTTTCCCACGTGCAGTAGCCATCGCCGAAACGGGCTGGACATTGAATGCAAACAAAAACTGGAATAACTTTTGCCAACGCATGGTAGAAGACTTCCGTCGTATGGATGTGAAAAATGTCAAAGCTTGCCGCAATTTCTTCGATGTGAATATCAATACACATGTAGACGAAACTAATACGTTGAAAGTAGTACTGGAAAGTTTCTACCCCAATGCCGAAATTCACTATACAACAAATGGAAGCGTTCCAACAGTAGAATCTGCCATTTACAATCAGCCTTTCGCCTTATCCGGCGAAATGGACGTGAAAGCCGCTGCTTTCAAAGACGGAAAGATGTTGGGCAAGGTCAGTGGAAAGAAGTTGTATGGCAATCTGATCAGTGGTAAAAGTTTCACAGTGACTCCGCCCATCGGAGCGGCCAAAGGCGACATTTTGGGTGAAAATGATGTTCTCGGTACTGATATAAGCACTTTCGGACTGACCAACGGTAAACGTGGCAACATCGCTTCGATGACTCCGTGGAGCGGATTCCGGATGAACGACGCCTGCAATAAACTGGTATTTATCGTTGAATTCGAACAGCCTACTACTGTCAGCAAAGTGGTCTTCGGTTCGTTATACAACCCCGCATCAGTCATTCTCCCTCCCAGTGTAGCTACTGTTGAGACCTCTTCCGACGGACGGAAGTATGATAAAATGGCAGAAGCTTCCTTCAAACGGAACTATCCTGAAAGAGGCAGAAAGGCATTCACTGACACATTAGGCTTTGCCCCCAAAGAAGTCAAGTATATCAAAATCACTCTTCAAAATGGTGGTACTTTACGAAACGGCATTGATTTCGTGAAAGACCCGAATGAAAAAGATGTGGTTCAGGCTAACATCTATTTGGACGAAATAGAAGTATATTAACGACCACATCATACTCCACAAAAACGCGGAGGACACAGAGTATTATTCCATTTCTGAAAATATAAACTCTGCGTCCTCCGCTTTATTTCCGGACACAATTACTGTCCAAAGAGACAACTGCGTCCGGAATATCTTTGTAGTTTTTTACAAATCTTAGATCAATCCCTTTTCAGACAGATAGCGTTCAGCTTCAATAGCAGCTTTACATCCGCTTCCGGCTGCTGTAATAGCCTGACGATAATGCGGATCAGCTACGTCACCTGCAGCAAATACTCCGGGTACCTTGGTACGAGGACTGTCACCGTCGGTGGTAATATATCCCACTTCATCAGTATCCAGATAGGGTTTAAAGATGTCCGAATTCGGTTTATGCCCGATAGCAAGGAAGAAACCGTCGATAGGTAATGAATAGCGTTCTTCATCGGGCTCCTCCCAACGTTTCACAAGATTCATACCTTCTACACCGTTCTCACCGAAAAGACCAACTACATTATGCTCAAAAAGTACTTCAATCTTATCATGTTTCCTCACACGCTCCTGCATAATTTTCGAAGCACGAAGATAAGGCTTGCGCACAACCAGATAAACCTTGGAAGCGAGTCCGGCCAAATAGATCGCTTCTTCACAAGCAGTGTCACCACCACCTACCACAGCAACCACTTTCTTACGATAGAAAAAACCGTCGCAAGTAGCACAAGCGCTTACCCCCATACCGGCATACTTCTTTTCATCGTCCAGTCCTAAATATTTGGCTGTAGCTCCGGTGGCGATAATCAATGAATCGGCTTCGATTACTTTTTCACCATCGATTGTAATTTTGTAAGGAGCCTGACCAAGATCAGAAGCGGTAGCAATCCCAAAGCGGATGTCAGCACCAAAACGTTCGGCCTGTGTACGAAGATCTTCCATCAATTGCGGTCCGCTGATTCCTTGCGGATAGCCCGGGAAGTTTTCTACATCGGTAGTGGTAGTCAACTGTCCACCCGGCTGTATTCCTTCGTAAAGCACCGGTGACAAATTTGCACGTCCAGCATAGATAGCGGCTGTATAGCCGGCTGGTCCTGAACCTATAATAAGGCATTTAATTCTTTCTGTTTCCATACTCCTATTTATATTTTACGATTTACTATTTAACGCTTGAAATCATTTCCCTCTCCTACCGAAGATCAATCACTTCGGCATGAGGATATTGTTTCTTATCAAACACAAACATACCATCGGCATATTTCAAACCTGTCTGATAACCGGTCACAGTGATCTCGCTACGACTCTTATCACGTTGTTCCATCATAATGAACAAGGGTTGATAAGTGTCTTTACTCACATAAAGCACAATTCGCGATAAATCTCTCTTCTTATCAGTAGCAGTCAATACTACCTCATAGACCGGTTTGCCACCAAAGTTCTTCAATGATCCGATCTTATAGTCGAAGCCATGACGGTATATCTGTAAAAGCGCATACGGATTAAGGCCCTGCAATTCGGTCCCGGTAGGGTTACTGATATTAACTTCATCACTGCTTCTCAGATAGCTCCACTGGGTCTTACCATCAAACCAAGTAATACCATCGTCTGTTTTCAGTACAAACTTTTCCCCTTTGAGTTCGATGACTCCGGCAGACTGTCCGGCCATCCTGCTTTTGTTAAACACTGTCACGTTGAATTCCGCACGGATACCGCCTGCCTTTTCAAATGTGGCCGCCGTCTTATCAAGCACAACTTTTGCCTGCATTTGTTGTTGAGCAAACACAGGCAAAGTCAGTAAAGCTATCCAAATGCTAATTATAATCTGCTTCATTGTATACACTCATTTAACGTTTGATTATTGAATATTGTTCAAACGCATTTCAAGGTCATTTTCGTCCACACACAGCACATCGCGTGCCTTGCTTCCCTGTGAGGGACCTACAATACCGGCCTTTTCCAGCTGATCCATCAAACGCCCGGCACGATTGTAGCCGATGGAGAATTTGCGCTGTATCAGCGAAGTAGATCCCTGCTGGTGAATCACAATCAACCGGGCAGCTTCCTCAAACAACGGATCGAGCCGTCCCATATCGACTTCACCCAAATCACTACCGCTATCTTCACTCACATATTCGGGCAGGAAGAAGGCGGTAGGATATCCCTGCTGACGTGAAATATACTTGGTGATTTCTTCCACTTCGGGCGTATCGATAAATGCACACTGTACACGTACCGGATCGGCTCCCTGAAGGAAGAGCATATCACCGCGACCGATCAACTGATTGGCTCCCGGACGGTCGAGGATGGTACGTGAGTCCATCATCGCTGACACGCGAAATGCGATACGTGCCGGGAAGTTGGCCTTAATAGTACCTGTAATGATATTGGTAGTCGGACGTTGGGTTGCGATAATCATATGAATACCTACGGCACGTGCCAACTGCGCAATACGGGCGATCGGTAGTTCTATCTCCTTACCGGCTGTCATAATCAAATCACCAAACTCATCAATAACCACTACGATATAAGGCATAAATTTATGCCCCTTTTCCGGATTCAGGCGGCGATTGATGAACTTCTCGTTGTACTCTTTAATGTTGCGCACATGAGCCATTTTCAGCAAATCATAGCGGCTGTCCATCTCTACACAAACAGAATTGAGGGTCTGCACCACTTTAGTTACGTCAGTGATGATAGCATCTTCACCATCGGGAAGTTTTGCAAGAAAATGATGCTCAATGACAGAATAAATGCTGAATTCCACTTTCTTAGGATCCACCAGAACAAACTTCAATTCGGCAGGATGCTTCTTATAAAGCAGTGAAGTGATGATAGCGTTCAAGCCGACAGATTTACCTTGTCCGGTAGCACCTGCCACCAATACGTGCGGCATTTTGCAAAGATCAACCATGAATACCTCATTCGTAATGGTTTTACCAAGTGCAATAGGCAAATCATAGGTTGACTCCTGAAACTTCTTACTACCTATAATAGACTGTCCTGAAACGATCTTCGGATTTGAGTTAGGCACCTCGATACCGATCGTACCTTTTCCAGGTATGGGAGCAATGATACGAATGCCCAACGCAGAAAGGCTCAAAGCGATATCGTCTTCCAAGCCACGAATCTTTGAAATACGTACTCCTTGTTCCGGAGTGATCTCATAAAGAGTTACCGTAGGTCCTACCGTAGCTTTAATCGTACTTATTTCAATGCCAAAACTACGCAATGTATTGATAATACGGTCTTTATTCGCATTCTGTTCCTCCATATTGATGGTAGGCTCACTATTTTCATAGTGTTTCATCAAATCGATAGTAGGAAAATGATAGTTCTCTAAATCCAATTTAGGGTTGTAAGGTTCGGTCTCCGCACCCTGATAATTTTCATCATCGGCAGCAGGCTCTATCTCGAACTCAGGCTCTTTATCTGCCGACGCTGCCCGAAAAGGAGGTACGGGATCAGGAGCTGTCTGTTCAAAAGTCATAGTCACATCACCATCGGATGTCACATCCCTGTCTTCCGGAGTCACAGGCATTTCGGTTGAAGATTCGACAGGTGTTTCAGGCACAACAGTAGTTTCCACCTTTTTCACCGGTACTTCCTGACGGAAAGTACGATTTACATCAAATTCCACTTCCTGAGGTTTTGGGTTATCATATTCATGTGGTTGAGGGGCCTGAGTAACTTCAGCAAGTTCTTCTTTTTGTTTACGCTTCAAGAAACTAAGACTAAAAAGCTTACGCAGCCAAATGATGGTGCGGGCACTCATATATATAAGGAAACAAATACCTGTTGCCAGAAGAATCAGCCATACACCCGGAATGCCAACTTGAGAAATCAGCCAGTTACTGATGTTATAACCATGCAATCCACCCAGATAGATGAAGGAGTCCTGATAATGGTCCATAAAAACGAAACCAAGGAAAACAGAAAACCAAATGAGCAGCAATGAACATCCGATAAACCATTTCCAAAGGCGTACCACACGCACACGCATTAATTTGAGTCCGGCAACAGCCAAATAGATTAAAATAAAGAAAGAGGAAATGCCAAAACAATCATTGATCAGGTAGCTTGCCAACTGAGCTCCCCGGGAACCTGCATAGTTCTTTACGTGATTGTTCACAGCAGCAAGGTCCTGGGCATTTCCGCTATCAATAATACTTTGGTCAGCTGCTCCAGTGAAAAAGAAAGAGGTAAAGGCCAGTAACAAATAGACTGAGAAAATGACCAGTACCAACCCGATTACAAAGTGAATTGTTTCGTTCCTGAAGAAAGCCACATATTTTTTTGTGGAAGCCGGCTTCTGTTCTGCTTCCTTATCTGATTTCTTTTTTGCCATGTGGATGATGGATCTTAAGCTATATGATTAATGATGCAAAAGTAGTAAAAAAAAGAATTTCATTGGACTACCCACAACTTTTTCTTACCTTTGCGTTTCAATTCAAGCAGATATGAAAAAAGAGAGTCAAGTAATATTTGATAAGAATGTGATAGAATTCGTTACAGTAGCCGCCGAGTTCTGCGCTTTTTTGGAACGTGCCGAAAGTATGAAACGCAGTACGTTTGTTGATACCACCCTTAAAATACTTCCTTTGCTTTATCTAAAAGCATCCATGCTTCCGAAATGCGAAATGATAGGTGATGAATCACCTGAAACGTATGTAACGGAAGAAATTTACGAAGTGTTACGCATCAACCTGGCATCCATATTGGCAGAAAAAGACGATTATCTGGAAGTATTTCTACCCGACATGGCTTACAGTGACGAACCGATCAAAAAGAATATTTCGGAAGATTTGGCCGATATCTATCAGGATATCAAAGACTTTATCTTCGTATTCCAGCTGGGATTGAACGAGACGATGAACGATTCCCTCGCCATCTGCCAAGAAAACTTCGGACTCTTGTGGGGACAAAAACTGGTAAACACCATGCGTGCCCTGCATGACGTAAAATATAGTCCGAAAGCCCGGGGAGAAGACGAAGAGGAAGAAGAGTACGAACCCGAAAACAATGAAGACTGTCACTGTGAAGATGACGACTGCCATTGTCACGATCATGGCTGCCATTGCCATGATGATGAATAAAAGAATATGATTTTAAAAAGAACCATAAGCAAAGAAGAGGTGAAGGAGATGCCCAAAGCAGCATTTCCCGGACGGATTCATGTAATACAGACTGAAAGTGAGGCGCAAAAAGCGGTGGCTTATCTGCAATCCCAAGCCATCTTGGGAATCGACAGCGAGACACGTCCCTCATTCACCAAGGGACATTCTCATAAAGTAGCATTACTTCAGATTTCATCTGACGAGTGTTGCTTTCTGTTTCGCCTGAACATGACCGGCCTAACCCAACCTATCATAGAACTACTTGAAGATCCGAAAGTAATCAAAGTGGGCCTTTCACTAAAAGACGACTTCATGATGTTACACAAACGGGCCCCTTTCAATCAACAGGCATGCATTGAGTTACAAGAATACGTTCGTCCTTTCGGCATTCAGGATAAGAGCCTGCAAAAGATATACGGTATCTTGTTTAGTGAGAAAATCTCAAAATCACAGCGTCTTTCTAATTGGGAAGCAGATGTACTGACGGACGCTCAAAAGCAATACGCAGCTACAGATGCTTGGGCCTGCCTCAACATATATCACTTATTGGAGGAACTGAAACGAACAGGAAACTACGAATTGGCTCCGGAAGAGGAAGCCACAGAGAAAGTAAAAGTAGGTTCAGATCAACAATAAAAGTAAAAACAACATAATAAATTTATGCATAAAGTATATCTTAAACCCGGCAAAGAAGACTCATTGAAACGGTTCCACCCCTGGATTTTTTCTGGTGCCATCGCCCACTTCGACGGCGAACCCGAGGAAGGTGAAGTAGTGGAAGTGTACACCTCAAAAAAAGAATTTATTGCCAAAGGGCATTTCCAGATCGGAAGTATTGCTGTACGTGTACTTTCGTTCAAACAAGAAGAGATTAACCACGATTTCTGGAAACACAAATTGGAAGTGGCCTACGACATGCGACGCAGTATTGGCATCGCTACCAATCCGACTAACAATACCTATCGCCTGGTACATGGAGAAGGCGATAATCTGCCCGGACTCGTTATCGATGTTTATGCCCGGACTGCTGTGATGCAGGCACATTCTGCAGGAATGCATGTAGACCGTATGGCCATTGCCGAAGCTTTGTCCGAAGTTATGGGTGATCAGATTGAAAATATCTATTATAAATCAGAAACGACCCTCCCATTTAAAGCGGACCTTTTCCCGGAGAACGGTTTCCTTAAAGGAGGAAGCAGCGACAACATCGCTCAGGAATATGGGCTGAAATTCCATGTAGACTGGCTGAAGGGACAAAAAACAGGATTTTTTGTAGACCAGCGTGAGAATCGTGCTCTACTGGAGCGTTATGCCAAGGGGCGGTCGGTATTAAATATGTTCTGTTATACCGGAGGCTTTTCCTTTTACGCCATGCGTGGAGGTGCCAAACAGGTGCACTCGGTAGACAGTTCTGCAAAAGCCATCGATCTGACTAATAAAAATGTAGAATTAAACTTCCCGGGAGATACCCGTCATGCAGCCTTTGCTGAAGATGCTTTCAAATATCTCGACCGTATGGGTGACCAGTACGACTTGATCATTCTTGATCCTCCGGCATTTGCCAAACATAAGGATGCGCTGCGCAATGCCCTTCAGGGCTACCGCAAGCTCAATGCCAAAGCATTTGAGAAAATCAAACCGGGTGGTATCTTATTCACCTTCTCATGTTCGCAAGTAGTGACCAAAGATAATTTCCGTACTGCTGTATTTACTGCTGCCGCCATGTCGGGCAGAAGTGTGCGTATACTACATCAGTTGACCCAGCCCGCAGACCATCCGGTGAACATCTATCACCCGGAAGGGGAATATCTCAAAGGATTGGTGCTCTATGTAGAATAATCATTCCATAAGCATAAAAGCACCATCCTCAAAGTTAATTAGAGTTAATAAACAGAAGATTTTCATCAAATCATTATGTTATATAACATAAATCCCTTTATCTTTGCACTGTGTTTTTCATGGTATTAGATTTAAGGTTAATAAAGATTGGCTGTCCGGGAGGATAGCCTTTTTTTTATTTGTATATATGAAGAGAGAATAGATTACTGCGGGATCAATGAATAAACTTAGAAATAAAGATAGATATTCAGCCCTTTACCCCCTCCAATTTATTCATTGACTCCATTTGGTTAACAATCCTTCTAATAATGTAAAAGAACCGTCCTGCAGCAGGTGGTAGATGACCTGCTTCTTTAATTAAATAAGCAGTAACCTCTACCTTTTATTTCTTTTGTTTTACTAACATAATCACCGGATTATCTTCTTCATTCAACCTAGAGGCGATTTCTTTCAATTTACCATCTTTCAGTTGGTCTTTCTTATAAATTTCAACAAGTCGGGCTGCATTTAGACTTGTGACGTCTTCAATTTCACGATTAATTGGTTTCGCTGTCATAGCCACTGTTCTTTTGTCCACATAGTCATCATTGTATATGGTAACTTGAAATACAGCCTTTTCTTCTTTGTCATACACCAGTTCATCAGCATAGAATCCGTTGCCCTTTTCAAAGTTAAATACATTTTTAACGGCTTCCATAAAGTAATAACGGTCGGTATGGATACCCATATAAAGAAAAACTTCCGGTTCCATGGTATGTGCAGAAGGAGTTCTTACAACAAAAGGACTTAATGTACCATCCGACGCATAGTTATACAATGTATCAGCCGATGTATCCATAAGTGTACATTTCCCGTTACTCAGGCGTATCTGATAAGAATAATTTGCTATAAACCTATCTCCATCATTCACAATTGGTGTATCAATCGTTTTGAAAGGAATAAAAATATCACGGGTGATACTTCCATCCTGTTTTGATAGGATAATATGGTATGATTTGGTTCTATCCTCTCCTTTACTGTGATAATCTGACATATCATAGCAAATCAAATTATCTTTGTCATAATCGAAAATAGATGAAACTTCCCGATCAAGACTCAAACACCGTTTGAACTTTCCATAAAGATCATACACTAAGATTTTATTTCCCGGTGACTTTACGAATATTTCACCATTGTTTTCATCAAGAATAATCTCATTAATCCTCGCATATTCTTCTGCTCCTTGCCCCCGACGATTTATCTTCCTCACTCCCTTACCGGTTTTTCTGTCAAAAATAAAAATATCCCCATCATTATTCCTATTTGTCGCCAATATGTATTCTTTTCCCACATCCTGCACCAGACCTTGTGTAAGAAACTCGTCAGTGGTCTCCAACGCAACATATTCTACATCCATAAAGTCCTGAAGAATCAATTCTTTTTTAGGATAACTTTTCGAAACGTCAACAATGATTAAATCATTGTTTGACTGTTTATTTTCTCCACACCCCGCTAATACCACCAACAGAATGACCGCTAAAATCGTTTTTGTTTGTTTCATTTCAGTTATTGTTTATTTGATAAAGAAGAACCTGTTTAGAGCCTGTAAAAAAATGGCTGAAATCTTTTTAATCTAAACTTTCCGTATCAGCCGAATAGTTTCTTTCTTTGGAGTAACCAAACTTTAAAAAAGATATATCAGACTGATTTTAAGGAAAGAGAGTGGCAATATATAACAAAAGTATTGAACCTGCAAGAAAGAAAGAAAGAAAGAAAGAAAGAAAGCGAAAATAAGATTTACAAATGATTTAGAATGCCATTTTTTATTTAGTGAAGACCGGCTGCCAATGGCATATGCTTCCTCTTGACCTCCCTAAGTGGCAGTTGGTTTACTACTACTATCGCAAATGGGCGACCTTGTTGGATTTTGACTTGCTATTAGAGAAATTCCCTAAAGACCTTTTTTTCCCTACGCAAATAAAGAAGAAAACAAATGGATTTCCCCTCTTATCATAAGCCATTATAAACAAGACTATTACGATCCTTCATGCGATCTTTACTCCGGCCCGCATACCCGGATAAGATTCAGACCATCTTCGCTAAAGATACGAAGGAAAACAAAATGCTTTTATAGGCATAAACAAATAAGATAACAGATACATCACGCTATATGTCAAACCGTTACGTTTACTTTCTATACTAAAACGAAGAGTGGAAAATGGAAGATCGAAATTCATTTTCCGTATGAGAAGCGTACAAAAGGTTTTAGAGTCCGCTGAAATCGCCCCTCAAATACCGGACAAAGTTCGGTTGCCACACCTTCGTTATCGAAATAACAGGCTCTAAGATTATTATGGAGGAAAATTTAAACCAGCTCTTAGATTAAATAAGGTAGCAACGGATTATATATACCCACATTATAAAAACAAATTATTAATCGTACTTTTGCAGGTTTATTTCTGACATTTAGTCATTTATACAATAGAAGTAAGTCATTTGGAATAGACCGCTTTCTTTTTTATAGACCTTTCATTCTCTGTTTTTTCCAATTTTCTTTTGCCATTTTCCTTTTCTCATTTCCTTTTATTCCATGCTTTTTCCACTCTGTCAACTAAAAATATTATATTTGCACCTGATCTGCCATAGACAGGCACGACGGGAAACACATCAATAAAAGTTATGAATATAAAAAATCGTTTGATTATTATGAACTTCCTGCAATTCTTTGTATGGGGGTCGTGGTTAATTTCACTAGGTGGCTATATGGAAAGAGGCCTCCATTTTGAAGGTGGGCAAATCGGAGCCATTTTCGCAACAATGGGAATCGCATCCATTATCATGCCGGGAATAACAGGCATTATAGCCGACAAATGGTTCAATGCCGAACGCCTTTATGGTATTTGCCACTTGCTGGGAGCCGGCTGCTTGTTCTACGCTTCTACCGCCACCGACTATAGTCAAATGTATTGGGCCATGTTACTCAATCTAATGGTTTACATGCCTACTCTTTCGCTCGCCAATACTGTTTCGTACAATGCACTCGAACAATATAAATGCGATTTAGTAAAAGACTTCCCGCCTATCCGTGTATGGGGAACCATCGGTTTCATTTGTGCTATGTGGGCAGTGGACCTTACCGGATTCAAAAACTCCAGTGCTCAACTTTATGTCGGAGCAAGCTCAGCATTACTTCTCGGACTGTATTCTTTCACTCTGCCCCCCTGCCCCCCTGCAAAAAATCAGAGCAAAACCCTATTGTCTTCTTTCGGTCTAGATGCCCTCAGCCTATTCAAAAGAAAAAAGATGGCTATCTTTTTCTTTTTCTCGATGTTACTGGGTGCAGCCTTGCAAATCACAAATACATATGGTGATGCATTTTTGGGGAGTTTCGCCAAAATACCCGAATTTGCCGACTCTTTCGGTGTCAAGCACTCGGTAATCCTGCTGTCCATCTCACAAATGTCCGAGACACTGTTTATCCTGGCCATTCCTTTCTTCCTGAAGCACTTCGGAATCAAACGTGTCATGCTCATCAGTATGTTTGCCTGGGTATTCCGATTCGGACTGTTTGGCTTTGGTGATCCGGGATCAGGCATCTGGATGCTGATTTTATCAATGATAGTATACGGTATGGCATTTGATTTCTTCAACATTTCCGGTTCTTTATTTGTTGAATTGGAAACCAAACCTGAGACAAGGGCCAGTGCACAAGGTTTGTTCTTCATTATGACAAACGGATTGGGCGCTGTCATCGGAGGATATGCCAGTGGAGCCGTAGTGGATGCATTCTCTGTATATGAAAACGGAATGTTGGCAAGTCGCAACTGGCCGGCTATCTGGTTCATATTTGCAGCATATGCACTGGCTATCGGTATTTTGTTTGCAATTGTTTTCAGATACAAACATCAACCGGGAGAACTTAAGAAAGTGAACAATTAACAATGGATAAGAAAGTAGAATTACAGGTATTGAACATTTCTAACAGCCAGGCGCAGGTAGGTGCCTATGCAATGGTATTGGGAGAAGTAGATGGCGAACGGCAGCTACCTATTATAATAGGACCTGCCGAGGCACAAGCTACAGCCATTTGCCTGAAAGGAATAAAGGCCCCACGCCCGCTGACACACGATTTATTCTATTCGTGTCTGAATGTTTTGGGAGCAACTCTGCTCCGGGTACTAATATACAAAGCCAAAGAAGGCGTTTTCTATTCGTATATCTACTTTAAAAAAGACGAAGAAATTATTCGGATAGATGCCCGTACCTCGGATGCAGTGGCACTGGCCGTCAGGGCAGATTGTCCTATCTTTATATACGAATCTATTCTTGAACGCGAGTGTATACGGTTGACAGACGGGGACGAACGTCCCGATACTCCGGAAGAGGATGAAAACTCACGCACGGAGCCGGTCAGCATTATTTCTCTTGAAGAAGCATTGAATAAAGCCATTCAAGAAGAGAATTACGAACTGGCAGCCCGACTTCGTGACGAAATAAACCGACATAAATAAAAGATATGCACGTATTTTATACCCCTGATATACAAACCAGCACAGAACTTCCTGAAGAGGAAGCACAGCACTGTGTACGTGTGCTCCGCCTGACAGCCGGAGATGAAATTAGTCTCACCGACGGAAAGGGAAACTTCTATCGGGCAGAGATCAGCGTGGCAACCCATAAACGTTGCCTGGTGAATATTAAAGAAACAATTTACCAAGAGCCTTTGTGGGACGGACATCTGCACATTGCTATGGCACCCACAAAAAATATGGATCGTAATGAATGGTTTGCTGAAAAAGCAACTGAAATAGGGTTCGACGAATTAACATTCTTGAACTGCCGCTTCTCCGAACGGAAAGTAATTAAAACCGAACGCATTGAAAAGATATTGGTGTCTGCCATCAAGCAATCGTTAAAAGCACGTTTACCGCGTCTGAACGAGATGACTGATTTTTGCACATTTATCGAAAAAGACTTTAAAGGGCAAAAGTTCATTGCCCACTGTTACGAAGGAGAGAAACCTTTACTGAAAGATGTCTTGACAAAAGGAGAAGATGCCCTGGTGTTGATCGGACCGGAAGGTGACTTCAGCGAAGAGGAAGTCAAGAAAGCAATCGAGAAAGGATTTGTCCCTATTAGTTTAGGCAAATCGCGACTGCGCACAGAAACAGCAGCATTGGTGGCTTGCCACACAATGAATATGTAATTTACAGAAATAAAAAAGATAGTAATTATGGTAAAACGAATGATTTCCCGACTTTCGGTACTGGCAGTACTGATCGTTTTCATGGCAGCCTGCTCCAAGAAAGCGGAATATATCCATGTGATTCCGGCCGATGCTTCGGCTGTTGCTTCCATTAATCTGAATTCTCTTGCTGACAAAGCCGGCTTGAATGATAAACAGAATGAAGGGATGAAACAAAAAATGATGGAAGCCCTGAAAAGCGGAATGAATACAGCTGCTTTCCAGCAACTGGAAAAAATAATGAAAAATCCTTCTCAATCGGGGATTGATGTCAAAGCTCCTGTATTCGTATTTACTTCCAAGACTTTCATTAGTCCCACTATAGTTGCCAAAGTCAGTAATATCGAGGACTTGCGTGCTTCGCTCGACTTAATGGCCAAAGAAGGAATCTGCCAGCCTATAGCAGAAGAAGAGGGGTACAGTTTCACATCCTTGCAGAAGAACAATCTATTGGTCTTTAATGAAAATGCAGCAGTTTTGACAGAAACCTACGGAACTTCTCAAATGGATGTTGCCAAACAAACCATCTCCACACTGCTCAAACAGACCGAAGAGAACAGTATCGCCTCAAACGGCAGTTTCCGGAAGATGCAGGATCAGAAAGGAGACATCAACTTTTTTGCTTCAATGGATGCGGTTCCCCAAATGTATACTCAACAAATCAGTCTGGGACTCTCTTCACAAATCGACTTGAGCGAAGTAAAAGCTGTGGGTAACCTCAACTTTGAGAAAGGAAAAATCGCTCTGCAGATCGAAACCTACTCGGATAATGCAGAGACGGATGCGTTACTGAAGAAACAGGCTCAAGCTGTTAAAAAGTTAAATACAACTTTCCTCCAGAACTTCCCCGAATCGACTCTCGCATTCTTAAATATAGGAGTCAATGGAGCAGCATTCTACGATTTGCTGTTCAATAATGAAGAATTCCGTAGAAACGTGTCTCTTGCGAAAGCCGATGAAGTAAAAAGTTTATTCGCCTCTTTCGATGGAGATATTTCCATCGGCCTGATTAATGTAACCTTGAACAGTGTTCCTACTTTTGCTGCTTATGCAGATGCAAAGAACGGAAATGCCCTGAAAGCATTGTACGACAATAAGAAACAATTAAAATTAGGTAAAAACGAAGATATTATCCAATTGGGCGAAAACGAATATGTTTATAAGTCAAGAGCAACCAACGTATTCTTTGGCATCCGCAACAAGCAGATGTATGCCACTAATGATGAACTTCTGTACAAGAGTATCAGCAAACCGGTAGAGAAATCAATCAAAGATGCCGGATATGTATCGGATATGAAAGGCAAAAATGTATTCTTTGTTATCAATATGGATGCTATTCTCGATCTCCCTGTTGTGAAAATGATGGCCGGATTCGGCGGCGAAGAATATCAAACTTATTATAAACTCGCTTCAAAAATTTCGTATATCGAGGCATTCAGTGACAGCGAAGGTAAGACCGAAACAGCCATTCTTCTGAAAAACAAAGACGACAACGCTTTAAAACAGATAGTAGACTTTGCCAAGCAGTTCGCCGGCATGTAATCTTCAACGTGTATGGACAGCATTCACCTACAGCAAACACTTCCCCAAGTGTTTGCTGACCGTAATTCGATAACTTCGGATGTATGGCATCGGAATCTTGTTTTCCATAAAGGAAAATCTTACCTGATCGAGGCTGCCTCCGGTACCGGTAAATCATCGTTGTGCAGCTACATCTACGGCTACCGAAACGACTATCAGGGAATCATCAACTTCGACGAAACCAATATCAAAGCATACCCGGTGAAGCAATGGGTGGAAATCCGGAAGCATTCACTGAGTATGCTTTTTCAGGATTTACGCATTTTTACGGAGTTGACCGCCATCGAAAACATCCGACTAAAGAATAACCTGACCGGATATAAAACCCGAAAAGAAGTATTATCACTGTTCGAAGCATTGGGACTCTCGGACAAACTGAACGTGAAGGCAGGCAAACTTTCTTTCGGACAACAACAGCGAGTGGCGTTCATCCGATCGCTTTGTCAACCTTTCGACTTCATTTTCCTGGACGAGCCCATCAGTCATTTGGACGACAACAATGCACGTATTATGGGAGAACTGGTAATGGAAGAAGCCAGCAAACAAGGGGCGGGAATCATCGTAACGTCCATCGGCAAGCATATCGAGTTAACGTATGACAGAATATTGAAATTATGAACAACTTAGTCTGGAAGCTGCTCCGTCAGCATATCAGCATCGGTCAGTTGACCGGTTTCTTCTTTGCCAACCTTTTCGGAATGGTTATTGTGCTACTCAGCGCACAATTCTACAAAGATGTAGTTCCCATCTTTACCGAAGGGGATAGCTTTATGAAGAAAGATTATATGACAGCTACTAAGAAAATCAGTACGCTGGGATCTTTTGCGGGCAAGAGTAACACTTTTTCGTCTGAGGAAATAGAGGAACTGAAGAAACAACCGTTCACCCGGAGCGTAGGTGCTTTCACTCCTTCGCAATTTAAAGTCTCCGCAGGATTGGGAATGCAGGAAGCAGGAATTCACCTTTCTACCGAAATGTTCTTTGAGGCCGTTCCTGATAAGTTTGTAGACGTCAGCCTCGATAAATGGCATTTTGATGAAAACACGCACACCATCCCTATCATCATTCCGCGCAATTATCTGAATTTATATAACTTCGGATTTGCCCAGAGCCGAAGCCTGCCTAAACTATCGGAAGGGTTGATGAGCCTGATCCAAATGGATATTCTGATGCGGGGCAACGGACGGGTTGAGCAATATAAAGGAAACATCGTCGGCTTTTCCAACCGGTTGAATACTATTTTGGTTCCACAATCTTTTATGAACTGGGCTAACCAAAACTTTGCACCGGATAGCCAGCCGGACCCTTCACGGCTGATTATTGAAGTAGACAATCCCGCTGATGCCTCCATTGCAAAGTATTTCCAACAAAAGGGTTATGAGACAGAAGACGGAAAACTGGACGCCGGGAAAACCACTTATTTTCTGCGTCTGATTGTGGGTATTGTCCTTGCAGTGGGACTATTTATCAGCATACTCTCTTTCTACATTCTGATGCTCAGCATTTTTCTGCTTTTACAAAAGAACACCGTGAAACTGGAAAGTTTGCTTCTGATAGGTTACAGCCCTTCAAGAGTAGCACTCCCCTATCAGATTCTTACATTAGGACTCAATGTTGTTGTACTGTTACTATCCGTCGGCATTGTTTCGTGGGCACGCACCTCTTATCTTACGACACTGAACCTGTTGTTTCCACAAATGTCTGTCGGATCTCTCTGGCCAACTTTCGCCATAGGTATATTTTTATTCTTATTGGTGTCTTCCATCAACGTTATTATACTGAAAAAGAAGATGTTGTCAATATGGATACACAAAGCATAGGAGAGATTAGGGCATAAAAAAAGGAGCAACGCCTTGCTCCAACCTTTGTTAACCTTAAATCTAATACTATGAAAAACACATTGCAAAGATACGTACTCTTTGGTTATCTGCAAATAATACAAGAAAAAAAGTATGTTTTATAACACCATTTAAGAGTTTAACACCTGCTTTTCACTTCCTTTTTCATATCTTTGTAACGTTATTAATAAAGATATGACCATGCCGGACTATGATCTGATTGCCATTCTTGGCCCTACCGCTTCGGGTAAAACCCCTTTTGCTGCCGCATTGGCCGCAGAGTTAAATACTGAAATCATCAGTGCCGATTCACGCCAAATCTATCGGGGAATGGATCTTGGTACAGGCAAAGACCTGGAAGACTACACTATTAACGGCCGACAAATCCCTTACCACCTGATAGATATTGCTGATCCGGGCTATAAATACAATGTATTTGAGTATCAACGTGATTTCCTGACAGCTTACGAGACTATTAAACAAAAAGGATGTCTCCCCGTTCTATGTGGAGGGACAGGCTTGTATCTGGAGTCGGTACTAAAAGGCTATCGCCTGATTCCAGTTCCCGAAAACCAAGAGCTGCGTGTACGCCTGGCCGAAAAATCATTGGAAGAACTGACTGCCATTTTAAGCAGTTATAAGACACTTCACAATTCGACAGACGTGGATACCGTCAAACGGGCAATCCGTGCTATCGAAATAGAAGAGTATTATGCAAAGACACCAATAGAAGAACGGGAGTTCCCACAACTGAACAGCCTGATTATCGGAGTGGACATCGACCGTGAATTGCGACGGGAGAAAATCACCCGCCGCCTTAAACAAAGACTGGACGACGGGATGGTTGAAGAGGTACGTCGTCTCCTGGCAGAGGGAATTCAGCCGGATGATCTGATTTATTATGGATTGGAATACAAATACCTGACTTTGTACGCCATTGGCAAAATGACATACGATGAAATGTTTACCGGTCTGGAAACTGCCATCCACCAGTTTGCCAAACGGCAAATGACCTGGTTTCGGGGAATGGAACGAAGAGGTTTCACCATTCATTGGGTAGATGCTTCACTCCCAACGGAGGAAAAGATTAACTTTGTAAAGCAGAAACTCAAAGAGTTTTAGTAACTTTGGCGAAGCTCTTAACCGTTTTTGTTTCATTTATCAGTTCGTCCCGCAAGTGTGGGTCCATGCGCCCGGCTACCCAAGCCCATCAGTCCGGGAACGGAGGCAGATGAGCCCTCAAGCGCAGGGCGAGTTAATGGATAAAGAGAAAGGTAATAAATAGCCTATGATAACCGGTTAAGCCAGTGCAAGTCTGTTGTTAATATATGAATGATCGGTCGTTTAACAAAAAGATCGGTCACCATACAGAGAAATTAGAAATAAAAGTACGAAATAATAAATATAATATCCATGAGCGTAGAACCTGGAAAATGGGGTGTAATCTACAATCCCAAAGCAGGCACACGAAAGGTGCAGAAACGGTGGAAAGAAATAAAAGAGTACATGGACTCTAAGGGAGTGTCATACGACTATGTGCAGTCCGAGGGTTTCGGATCGGTAGAACGACTCGCCGGTATTCTGGCCAACAACGGTTATCGCACCATCGTAGTAGTGGGCGGAGACGGTGCATTGAATGATGCCATTAACGGCATTATGAGTTCGAACGCAGAAAAAAAAGAAGAGATAGCCATCGGTATCATTCCCAACGGAATAGGAAACGACTTTGCCAGATACTGGGAATTGAATCTGGAATACAAACAAGCAGTAGACTGGATTATCAATAACCGCCGAAAGAAAATAGACGTGGGTTACTGCAACTTTTACGATGGCGAAAAACACCAACGACGTTACTTCCTCAATGCAGTCAATATAGGATTAGGTGCGCGTATCGTAAAAATCACGGACCAGACCAAACGTTTCTGGGGAGTAAAGTTCCTCTCCTATCTAGCAGCTCTCTTCCTGCTGATATTCGAACGCAAGCTTTATCGTTCACATCTCAAAATTAACGACGAACACATCCGCGGACGGATTATGACAGTCTGTGTGGGAAGTGCCACCGGATACGGACAAACCCCAAGTGCCGTACCCTATAATGGCTGGCTGGATGTATCGGTCATCTACCGCCCCGAGTTCCTGCAAATCTTGTCCGGACTGTGGATGCTTATTCAAGGACGCATATTGAACCACAAAGTGGTGAAATCCTACCGTACCCGAAAAGTAAAAGTATTGCGTGCCCAGAATGCCGCCGTCGACCTTGACGGACGCTTGTTGCCACGCCATTTCCCGATTGAAATAGGAATTATCCCGGAAGCAACCACATTGATTATACCCAATTGATAAAACATAAATGTTATGATAGAACAACTGAAGAACAATAAAACAGGAAATTTTTTCCTGTTAGCCGGTCCTTGCGTCATCGAAGGCGAAGAGATGGCTATGCGAATTGCAGAAAAAATAGTAAATATCACCGATAAACTGGGTATTCCCTATGTATTTAAAGGTTCATACCGTAAAGCCAACCGTTCTCGCTTGGATTCATTCATGGGAATTGGTGATGAAAAAGCGTTGAAAGTTCTCGAGAAAGTACACAATACCTTCGGAGTGCCTACCGTAACCGATATTCACGCAGCCGATGAAGCAGCCATGGCAGCCGATTATGTAGACATCCTGCAGATACCCGCTTTCCTCTGCCGACAAACGGACTTACTGGTCGCTGCTGCTCAAACCGGAAAAACGATTAATATCAAAAAAGGACAGTTCCTCTCTCCGCTTGCCATGCAGTTTGCAGCAGACAAGGTGATAGAGGCCGGCAACAAGAACGTTATGCTGACTGAACGTGGAACAACTTTCGGTTATCAGGACCTGGTCATCGACTACCGGGGCATACCGGAAATGCAATCTTTCGGTTATCCGGTCATCCTGGATGCAACTCATTCATTACAGCAACCCAACCAGACGAACGGTGTAACAGGCGGTATGCCGCAATTGATCGAAACGGTAGCCAAAGCCGGCATTGCCGTAGGAGCCGACGGTCTCTTTATTGAGACACACGAAAATCCGGCAGTAGCCAAAAGCGACGGTGCCAATATGTTGAAACTTGACCGGTTGGAAGGCTTATTGACTAAACTGGTGAAAATTAGAGAAGCAATTATGTGATTTACTTCCCGGTAATGCGACTGATAGAAAAAACAGTAAGAAGGTAATTCATCTCAGGAGATGCTGGAAGTCCGGATTCTCAATACATAAATAGGATCTATGCGCTCTGAAACTCCTGCGGTGAGTGGAACTTAAAAACAGTATAGCAATGAAACATTTATTCCGTGGTTTACTTTTGGTTGCAGTCATCTTATGCTGCAACTTCCAACAGGCCTTTGCACAGCAAATGCCGCCCATCCCTATCGACAAGAACGTACGTATTGGAAAGTTGGACAATGGTCTGACCTACTACATCCGTAAGAACAATCTGCCTGCCAACCGGGCTGACTTCTACATTGCCCAGAAAGTGGGTTCTATTCAAGAAGAAGAAAATCAACGCGGATTGGCACACTTCCTGGAACACATGTGTTTTAATGGGACAACTCACTTCCCCGGTGATGCCTTGAAGCAATATCTGGAGCGTATCGGCGTTAAATTCGGTGAAAACCTGAACGCATATACAGCTATCGATGAAACGGTTTACAATATCTCCAATGTACCCGTCAAAACTTCCGGTGCAGTAGACTCCTGCCTGCTGATTCTACACGACTGGAGCAATGACCTGACACTCGATCCGAAAGAGATTGATAAAGAACGCGGAGTCATCAATGAAGAATGGCGTACACGCATGAGTGCCATGATGCGTATGCAAGAGAAGCTTCTGCCAATGATGTATCCGGGTGACAAATACGCCCATAGCTTCCCCATCGGCACCATGGACGTAGTGATGAATTTTAAGCCGCAAACCTTGAGAGACTATTACGAAAAATGGTATCGTCCCGACTTACAGGGAATCGTCATCGTCGGTGATATCGATGTAGATGCCGTAGAAGCTAAAATCAAAACAATGTTTGCCGACATCCCTGCACAGCCTAATGCGGCAGAACGTATCTACTATCCTGTCGCAGACAATAAAGAACCGATTATCTGTATCTTGAAAGACAAGGAACAGCCTCATGTCCAAGTTCTACTCTTCAATAAACACGAAGCAGTTCCCGATAACCAGAAAGGAAATGTGGACTATCTGATACAGCAATACGCCAAGAATCTGATCAGCATTATGCTGAATGCACGTTTGAACGAACTGGTTCAGACAGCCAATCCACCCTATATTTATGCAGGAGCAGACGATAGCAACTTCTTTGTTGCCAAAACCAAAGATGCATTTCTGGGGATCGTGGTTTGCAAAGAGGACAGCATCGAAAATGGTATCGCCGCCATGCTCCGCGAATTAGAACGTGCCCGCCAATTCGGCTTCACCGAAACAGAATACAATCGTGCCCGTGCCGAATACTTGCGTCAGTTGGAATCTTCTTACAATGAACGTGACAAACAGAAGAACGAAAAGTATGTAAATGAATATGTCCGCCACTTTCTTGATAACGAACCTATACCGGGCATAGAGAACGAATATACAATCATCAACCAGATCGCCCCCAATATTCCGGTGGCAGCAATCAACCAATTGATGAAAGGACTGATTACAGACGACAATCAGGCGCTGGCCCTTTTCGCACCCGAAAAAGAGGATCTGAAACTACCATCCGAAGCCGCTATCGCAAAACTGCTGAAGGATGCAAAAACCGAAAAGCTGACTGCCTACGTAGATAAAGTATCAGACGAACCCTTGATGGCTGAAGCGCCGAAAGGTGGTAAGATTGTTTCGGAATCAAAAGACGACATCTTTGGAGCAACTACTTTGACCCTTTCTAACGGAGTAAAAGTGATTATAAAGAAAACTGATTTCAAGGCAGATGAAATCCGGATGAAAGGTGTCAGCCTGGGAGGTAGTTCCGTATTCCCGGATTCGGAAATCATCAATATAAATGGTCTGGATGCAGTCGGAGTCGGTGGTTTGGGTAACTTCAGTGCTGTAAACCTTGAAAAAGTGCTCGCCGGAAAGAAAGCATCGGTTAGTTACGATATCGCAAACAAGACCGAAAGCGTTTCAGGAAGTTGTTCACCCAAAGATTTCGAAACGATGATGCAACTCACTTACCTTACATTTACAGCACCGCGTAGAGACGATGATGCATTTGCCTCATATAAAAATCGTAATAAAGCCGCATTAAAGAATCAGGAATTGAATCCGAATGTGGCCTTCAGCGACTCTATCCAAGCCGGCATCTATATGAAACACCCGAGAATCATACGCATAAAAGCCGACATGGTGGATCAAATGGATTACGACAAGATTCTGTCTATGTATCAGGATCGCTTCAAAGATGCAAGTGACTTCACATTTATCTTTGTCGGTAACGTAGATGTAGAGAAGATGAAACCGGTAATTGCCGAATATCTGGGTGCGCTCCCCGCCGTTAACCGCAAAGAAACTTTCAAAGATAACAAAATTGAAATGCGTCAAGGCATTTACAAGAACGAGTTTACCAAGCAGCAAGAGACACCGAAAGCTTCCGTTTTCGCTTTCTACAACGGAGATTGCAAATATGACCTGAGAAACAACCTCTTGCTTAGCATGACAAGCCAGATTCTGGATTTGGTCTACACAGAAAAAGTACGTGAAGACGAAGGAGGTACATATGGTGTATATGTAGGCGGAACGCTACAAAAATATCCAAAAGAAAAAGCAATCCTGCAAATCATCTTCGATACGGCTCCCGAAAAGAAAGAGAAGCTGATGAAGATCATTTTCGGAGAAATCGATAACATAACGAAAACAGGCCCGTCGGAAGCCAACTTGAACAAAGTGAAAGAATATATGCTGAAAAAGCATACCGAAGACCTGAAAGAAAACAGCTACTGGCTGGGAAGTATCGACGAATACTTATATACCGGCATGAACCGCATGAATGATTATGAAAAGATAGTCAATAGCATTACGGTGAATGACATCCGGAAATTTGCTGACGACCTCTTCAAACAGAAAAATGAAGTGGAAGTGACAATGGTCAGCCCGGAAAAGAAATAATAAGACCTTGCAGCACGCAGATGATGCAACCCAAACAGATAAGAAGTTGTATTATCTGCGTGCTCTTTTTTGTCGAAACTTAAATAAAACGGTACTATGCTATTCAATGAACTACGCCTGCACGGCAAACTTGCAGCCAAACGACATCCGATGTACGAAAAGAATAAAATAGGCAAATACATCATGTATGCGTCCTTTATTTTCTGGGGTGCTTACTTTATATTTATTGGCATCGGTCTGGCAAAAGCCATCAGCACAGAAGTTCCCAATATGGAAGCCTATCATATTTTGAATAGTGGACTGATATTTGCGCTTGCCCTGGACTTTGTAATACGTTTCCCATTCCAAAAAACTCCTACACAAGAAGTAAAACCTTATCTGCTACTTCCGGTAAAACGAAGCCGTATACTCGACTTTCTGCTTCTCCGCCACGGGCTCAGTTCTTTCAATCTTATCTGGCTGTTCCTGTTCGTGCCGTTCGCAGCACTCACAGTCTTTCCTTTTTATGGAATATCAGGAGTTCTCACTTACAGCATCGGCATTTGGTTACTGATGGTTTTCAACGGATATTGGTATCTGCTTTGCCGTACGCTGATTAACGAACATATTTGGTGGGTGGTACTTCCCATCGTTGTCTACAGTGGAATCGCCATCGCTATTTTTATTCCCAAAACGGGATTTATAAGTAACTTTTTCATGAACCTGGGAGAAGGTTATATCGAAGGAAATCTACTTGCTTACCTGGGTACATTGGCAGCCACTGTTCTGGTATGGTGTATCAACCGTAAAGTGATGACCGGTTTAATATACAACGAAATCAATAAAGTAGAAGACACAAAAGTAAAAACCGTATCCGAATACCGTTTCCTGGAACGCTTCGGAGAGGTAGGCGAATATATGCGTCTGGAATTGAAGATGCTTCTACGCAACAAACGCTGTAAGGCCTCACTCCGGTCGGTAGCAATGCTCGTAATCATCTTCTCTATCATACTGAGTTTCAGCAGTACGTATGACCACATGAAGAGTTTTGTCCAGGTATACTCCTTCCTTGGATTCGGTATGGTGATTCTGATACAACTTATGGGATTTGAAGGAAACTATATCGACGGACTGATGACTCGCAAAGAATCCATCAAAAGCCTGTTGACAGCCAAATATTATATCTATAGCTTGGCGGAAATCATTCCGCTGATCCTGCTGATACCGGCTTTTGTGATGGGAAAAGCCAGCCTGCTGGGTGCTGTCGCACTAATCTTTCTGACAACAGGTCCTGTCTATTGCATCTTGTTCCAACTGGCGGTATACAACCATAAAACCGTACCACTCAATGAAAGCATCACAGGCAAACAAAGTATGAATACCGGAATGCAGATGTTAATCAGTTTCGGACTTTTCATCGTACCAACCACACTCTATGGCACGCTCCCCATGCTGCTGGGACAAACATGGGCCTACATTGTCATATTAATCATCGGATTAGGCTTCACCTTGACCTCTCCTATGTGGATAAACAATGTATATGTCCGTTTCATGCAACGCCGTTACGAAAACATGGAAGGATTCAGAGATAGTAAATAACGATTCAACATTTATTTTATAGAAAAAGAATATGATTACCATACATAACCTCCGGAAAAACTTCGGCACCCAAACAGCCGTCGATATCGAGAATTATACAATCAATCAGGGAGAGATGGTCGGCCTGGTGGGTAACAATGGAGCCGGAAAAACAACTTTGTTCCGTTTAATGCTGGACCTGCTGAAAGCTGATACCGGTGAAATCATTATCAACGACATTCATGTGAGCCAAAGCGAAGACTGGAAAAGTTTTACCGGTGCATTTATCGATGACGGATTCCTGATCAGTTACCTGACTCCGGAAGAATATTTCTATTTTATCGGTAAAATGTACGGACTCAAAAAAGAAGAAGTGGATGAACGCCTGATCCCCTTCGAACGTTTTATGAACGGGGAAGTATTGGGACAAAAGAAGTTTATCCGTAACTTCTCGGCGGGCAATAAGCAGAAGATCGGTATCGTGTCGGCCATGCTACATTATCCGAAACTGATCATTCTGGACGAACCGTTTAATTTTCTGGACCCAAGTTCACAATCCGTCATTAAACATCTGCTGAAAAAGTATAATGAGGAACATAATGCCACGGTCATTATTTCGAGCCATAACCTGAACCATACGGTGGATGTCTGTCCTCGTATTGCCGTGCTTGAGCATGGAGTCATTATCCGTGACCTTGTAAACGAAAACAATTCGGCAGAAAAAGAACTGGAAGATTATTTTAATGTAGAAGAAGAATGAATGTATGAAGAAACACCTTTTTAATCTGTTACTTTTCACCGTCTTAGTTATCGGCCTGAGTGGCTGCCGCACCTCTGCTCCCAAACTAGACTATAAGAAATTGGCCCGTGCTTCTGTACGCTTGGGCGTAGACATCGGAATGGAGGATAACCATAAACTCTACCTGGAAGCAGCCGAATGGATAGGTACTCCCTACCGGGGAGGCGGAGAGACCAAACGTGGCACAGACTGCTCGGGAATGACCTGCCAGATTTATAAAAAGGTATATCATATCAAACTGCAACGAAGCACAGACGGTCAGAAGAAAGAGAGCAGTAAAGTTGCCCGGCGAAATCTTCGGGAAGGTGATCTGGTATTTTTCAGTAGCCGGAAATCGCGCAGAAAAGTGGCACACGTGGGCATCTATCTCAAAGACGGAAAGTTTGTTCATGCCAGCACCAGCCAGGGAGTCATTGTCAGCAGTCTCAATGAACCCTATTACCGGACTCACTGGATATCGGGAGGCAGAGTACGCAAATAACCTTTATTGAAATAAAAAATTCACTATCTTTGCCGAAAATTCCGCAAATGAAATACACTGTTTATTTATTCGACTTTGACTATACACTGGCAGACTCTTCGCGTGGCATCGTAACCTGCTTCAGAAGCGTACTCGAGAGACATGGCTACACCGGTATCACTGATGATATGATCAAACGCACCATTGGGAAAACGCTTGAAGAATCGTTCAGCATCCTTACGGGAATTACTGACGCCGACCAACTGGAATCATTCAGACAAGAGTATTCCAAAGAGGCAGATATATACATGAATGCAAATACCATTCTTTTCCCGGATACTCTCCCCACGCTTACACACCTGAAAAAACAGGGAATCCGTATCGGAATCATTTCAACCAAATACCGATTCCGGATACTGAGTTTCCTGAGAAATCACATGCCGGATGATTGGTTTGACATCATTATCGGAGGTGAAGATGTGACACATCATAAACCCGATCCTGAAGGTTTGCTACTTGCCATCGACCGATTGAAGGCATGCCCCGAAGAAGTATTATACATCGGTGACAGTACAGTGGATGCAGGAACAGCCGCCGCTGCCGGAGTTTCTTTTACCGGTGTTACCAGCGGTATGACTACTGCCCAAGAGTTTCAGGCCTATCCCTACGACAGAATCATCAGTACTCTTGGCCAGCTAATCTCCGTTCCGGAAGACAAATCCGGCTGTCCACTCTGAACAATCCAACCGGATGACATCCGTTCATCGAATAACAGTACAAAAAGAAAGTAAATATCTGTTTTTCATAACAGAGTCCTTGTCCGTTTCCGACACCCGGAGAGAAGAAAAAAGCCAAATGGAGACTTTAGAGGCCGAAAAGACGGGCTTCCGGGCTCGGAAAGCCTGACTTTTCGCAAAAAGAAGCAAGCATTTGGCCGAAAAGACGTAAGCATTTACCGAAAATGTCCTTATGTTTTGGAAATATCTCCTATTGTTTTCCCCAATATCTCCTATTGTTATTCCAAATCCGGTCTGAAAGGGGCACTCCGTCTTCCGGTTGGCAACCGCAGGCAGAGCTTTCTGAAGTGACAAAAAAATCGGAATGCAATCCCATCCGAAGCACTTTCACCACCGACACGACTTTTTCCTTTCCCTGTGCGTACCATCAATCAAAAGCCCCAAGATATATGTCATCGGGAAAAACCTGCAGAACGCGTTTTTTTCACCCAGGCAAGCATCCTGTCCGAAATAAACGATTCTGAGGAGTCCCGATTATCAAAGTGACAAAATGAATAAAGCCACATCCCATTTAATAATCAACCTTCTAACTGCCCCTACCCGAAAGAAGAAAAAGAGCAAAATAACATACTGCAAACAAAAAAGAAAAAGAAAAATTTGTCCGAAACAAATAAAAGCAGTAATTTTGTGCCCTGATTATTCCGCACCGGGTTTGAGCAAGTGTTTTTTAAGTGATTAAAGACCACCCGACGGAGCTAACTTACATTTATTTATATAAGATGTACGCAATTGTAGAAATCAACGGTCAGCAATTTAAAGCTGAAGCTGGCCAGAAATTGTTCGTTCACCACATTCAGAATGCAGAGAACGGTGCAACAGTAGAATTTGACAAAGTTCTTTTGGTAGACAAAGACGGAAACGTTACTGTAGGTGCTCCTACTGTAGACGGTGCAAAAGTAGTTTGCCAGATTGTTTCAAGCCTGGTTAAAGGTGACAAAGTTCTTGTTTTCCACAAGAAAAGAAGAAAAGGTCACAGAAAGTTGAACGGTCACCGTCAGCAGTTCACAGAGTTAACAATCACAGAAGTAGTAGCTTAATCAATTTTAAAAGTAAGAAGAAATGGCACATAAGAAAGGTGTCGGTAGTTCTAAGAACGGCCGCGAATCACAGAGCAAAAGATTAGGCGTTAAGATATTTGGTGGCGAAGCTTGCAAAGCAGGTAACATCATCGTTCGTCAAAGAGGTACTGAATTCCACCCGGGTGAAAACATCGGTATGGGTAAGGACCACACTCTTTTCGCTTTAGTAGATGGAACTGTAAACTTCAAAGTAGGTAGAGAAGACAGAAGATATGTTTCTATCATCCCTGCTGAAGCAACAGAAGCATAAATTTCCGGAGTTTAAAGGAAATTGTAAGAAATTGAAGAAAGAGATGCAATCGGTTGATTGCGTCTCTTTTCTTTTTTATACAAGACGCACCCTCTTATCTTATTTTTATATATCTTTGTAAACTCAAAGAAGAAAGTTCATAAATAAAGTATAGATATGCTTACCATTAAACAAATTACAGAAAACACCGACGCGGTAATCCGCGGTCTGGAGAAAAAACACTTCAAAGGAGCCAAAGAAACAATTGCCCAAGTAATCGAAGTGAATGACAAAAGACGTAATACACAGAATCAATTAGATAAAAACCTGGCAGAGGTAAATTCACTTTCGAAAACGATCGGTCAGTTGATGAAAGAAGGCAAAAAGGAAGAAGCTGAAGTTGCAAAAGCCCGTGTAGCCGAGATAAAGGAGAGCAATAAAACACTGCAGACCGACATGGACCAGGCTGCCAACGACATGCTGAATCTGCTGTATACCATTCCCAATATTCCCTACGACAGTGTGCCCGAAGGTGTTGGTGCCGAGGACAATGTAGTTGAGAAAATGGGAGGTATGGAAACTCAACTTCCCACAGATGCACTCCCCCATTGGGAACTGGCTAAGAAATACGACTTGATTGACTTTGATTTGGGTGTAAAAATAACCGGTGCAGGTTTTCCTGTTTACAAAGGCAAAGGAGCTCAACTGCAACGCGCACTGATTAACTTTTTCCTGGATGAAGCACGTAAATCCGGATATACCGAAATCATGCCTCCAACAGTTGTAAACGCTGCTTCCGGCTATGGAACCGGACAACTTCCGGATAAAGAAGGACAAATGTACCATTGCGAAGTAGACGATCTCTATCTGATTCCGACGGCTGAAGTTCCGGTAACCAATATCTACCGTGACGTCATTTTGGATGAAAAGCAACTTCCTATTAAAAACTGCGCTTATACACAATGCTTCCGTCGGGAAGCCGGCTCTTACGGTAAAGATGTACGCGGGCTCAATCGCCTTCACGAATTCTCTAAAGTAGAATTGGTGCGTATCGACAAACCGGAGCACTCCCGTCAGTCACATCAGGAAATGCTGGATCATGTAGAAGGCCTGCTCCAGAAGCTGGAACTCCCTTACCGTATTCTCCGTCTCTGTGGTGGTGATATGAGTTTTACCGCTGCGCTTTGCTTTGATTTCGAAGTATATTCCGAAGCACAGAAGCGCTGGTTGGAAGTCAGCTCTGTATCTAACTTCGATACTTACCAAGCCAATCGATTAAAATGCCGCTATCGTAGCGGAGAAAAGAAAACCGAACTTTGCCACACACTGAACGGATCGGCACTGGCATTGCCCCGCATCGTAGCAGCCTTGCTGGAAAACCATCAGACTCCGGAGGGTATCCGGATTCCGAAAGCATTGGTTCCCTACTGCGGATTTGACATGATCGACTGACATAGAAGAAAAGATAAAAGAGGGTGTGCTAAACTCGTATTCACCACAGAATTGCACGGATTTACATAGATAGACAACATTGGTTATCAGCATATTAAAAAACGTTCTGTGTAAATCTGTGTTATCTGTAGCGAGTTATGACACCCCCTTCTTTTTTGTAATAAAACACACTTTTTACTAACCTCAAAACTCCTATTTTATGAGCTCTACTCAAAAAAACTTTGCTCTGCCGTTAGCATTTATCGGCATCATGTTCTTCGCCATCGGATTCGCATTAGGAATCAATTCTGTACTTATTCCGGTATTACAAGGTTCTTTAGGCATCACTTCAGCCGAATCTTACCTGATAATCGCTGCCACTTTCGTACCTTTCCTCATCTTCGGCTATCCGGCTTCGATGACTATCAAAGCTATCGGATACAAACACACCATGGCACTTTCGTTTGCCATGTTCGCTGTAGCTTTCGGTTTGTACATTCCATCGGCTAGCCAGGAGAGTTTTCCTCTTTTTCTGGTAGCCTCTTTTGTCAGCGGCACGGCAAACGCATTCTTACAAGCATCTGTTAACCCCTATATTACTATTCTCGGCCCATTGGACAGTGCAGCCAAACGTATCAGCATCATGGGCATCTGTAATAAGTTAGCATGGCCAATTCCTCCTTTGTTCCTCGCTTTCCTGATAGGCAAGGAAGTGAGCGACATTACCGTATCGGACTTATTCACTCCCTTTTATGTTATTATTGCAGCATTTATTATATTAGGCATCATCTCACTGATGGCTCCGCTGCCTGAAGTAAAAGCAGCCGGCGAGGACGACAGTGAAGGAGGTGCCGAGGCATGTCCGTATGCGGCCAGCAAAACCTCAGTATGGCAATTTCCGCACCTTTTGCTGGGATGTCTTGCCCTCTTCCTCTACGTAGGCGTAGAAACGGTTTCACTGGGAACCCTCGTTGACTATGCCAACAGCCTGCATTTGGAGAATGCCGCAGCTTATGCCTGGATTGCTCCGATCGGTATTGTGATCGGATATATCTGCGGTATTATCTTTATACCCAAATACATCAATCAGGCTACAGCATTAAAAATATGCTCAATCCTCGCCATTGCCGGTTCAATTCTGGTAGTACTCACCCCGGCTGACATCTCAATCTATTTCATTGCATTCATAGCACTGGGTTGCTCACTGATGTGGCCTGCACTGTGGCCACTTGCCATGGCAGATTTAGGTAAGTTCACCAAAGCCGGCTCTTCTCTGTTGATTATGGCTATGGCCGGAGGTGCTGTCATCCCTACTCTGTTCGGCTACATAAAAGACATAGCGGGAGCACAAAATGCTTATTGGATTTGTCTCCCATGTTTCCTCTTCATTCTTTATTATGGAATGGCCGGATATAAAATCAGAACAAAATAAAACAAACTGATTTACACTGATAATAAAGCCATCCCCTCAAAAGGATGGCTTTTCTTTTGTTTTTTACAAATTAGCAGTATCTTTGCACACTAAGAACATTCTGATAGCAATTACGTAATAAATCCAACAAATTAATTAGATAATGAACAAAATCATTAGCAAAGAACACTTTTCGGAGAAAGTATTCAAACTTGTCATTGAAGCTCCGTTGATAGCAAAATCACGCAAAGCAGGTCATTTCGTGATTGTGCGTGTCGGTGAAAAGGGAGAACGGATGCCACTGACCATTGCAGCCGCCGACCCGAAGGCAGGAACGATCACCCTGGTTGTTCAGGAAGTAGGGCTCTCTTCTACCCGCCTTTGCGAACTAAACGAAGGAGACTATATCACCGACGTAGTAGGTCCATTGGGACAAGCTACCCACATTGAAAACTTCGGAACAGTAGTATGTGCCGGAGGTGGCGTAGGTGTAGCTCCGATGCTACCCATCGTACAGGCCCTGAAGGCAGCCGGAAACCGTGTGATCACCGTACTGGCAGGACGTAGCAAAGAACTGATCATTCTTGAAAAAGAAATGCGTGAAAGTTCGGACGAAGTGATCATAATGACCGATGACGGATCATACGGTCGCAAAGGCTTGGTTACCGAAGGAGTAGAAGAAGTAATCAAACGGGAGAAAGTGAACAAATGTTTTGCTATCGGACCGGCTATCATGATGAAATTTGTTTGTTTGCTGACGAAGAAATATGAAATTCCGACAGAAGTATCATTAAATACAATTATGGTGGATGGCACCGGAATGTGCGGCGCCTGCCGTATTACTATCGGAGGAAAGACCAAATTCGTATGTGTCGACGGTCCGGAATTTGACGGTCACCAAGTGGACTTCGATGAAATGTTGAAGCGCATGGGAGCTTTCAAAACCATCGAACGTGAAGAGTTGCATAAACTCGATGAATGTGAAGCAACCAAAGTCATAGACGAAAACGGACGTACAGCCCCTTGGCGCGAAGCACTCCGTAAAGCTATCAAAGCTAAAGACCGTGCGAACATTGAACGCTGCCAAATGAACGAACTCGATCCGGAATACCGGTCACACAGCCGTAAAGAAGAAGTCAATCAAGGGCTGACTAAAGAGCAGGCAGTTGCGGAGGCACAGCGCTGTCTGGATTGTGCCAACCCAGGCTGTATGACAGGTTGCCCGGTAGGCATCGACATTCCCCGTTTCATCAAGAACATAGAACGTGGAGAATTCCTTGAAGCAGCCAAAACACTGAAAGAGACCAGTGCCCTGCCTGCCGTATGTGGTCGTGTATGTCCGCAGGAAAAACAATGCGAATCAAAATGTATCCATCTGAAAATGGGCAAAGAAGCCGTAGCCATTGGTCACCTGGAAAGATTTGCTGCCGACTACGAACGAGAAAGCGGACAAATCTCCGTACCTGAAGTAGGCGAGAAAAACGGTATCAAAGTGGCTGTTATCGGTTCCGGTCCTGCCGGACTATCCTTTGCAGGGGATATGGCCAAATATGGATATGATGTAACGGTATTCGAGGCGCTACATGAAATTGGCGGTGTACTGAAATATGGTATCCCCGAATTCCGTCTACCCAACAAAATAGTAGACGTCGAGATTGAGAATCTTGCCAAAATGGGAGTTACATTCATCAAAGACTGCATTGTAGGGAAAACGATCAGCGTAGAACAGTTGGAAGAAGAAGGTTTTAAGGGAATTTTTGTAGCCTCAGGAGCCGGACTTCCCAACTTTATGAACATCCCGGGTGAGAACTCGATCAACATCATGTCTTCCAACGAATATCTGACTCGTGTAAATCTGATGGATGCAGCCAGTCCCGATTCCGATACTCCGGTAGCCTTCGGAAAGAACGTAGCTGTAATTGGTGGCGGTAACACTGCCATGGACTCTGTCCGTACAGCCAAACGTCTTGGAGCCGAACGGGCTATGATCATCTATCGCCGTTCAGAAGAAGAAATGCCAGCACGTCTGGAAGAAGTGAAACATGCCAAAGAAGAAGGTATAGAGTTCCTGACCTTACACAACCCAATCGAATATCTGGCAGACGAGCAAGGACGTGTCAAACAAGTAATCTTGCAAAAGATGGAATTGGGTGAACCGGATGCCTCCGGACGACGTAGCCCCGTCCCCATCCCAGGAGCAACAGAAACCGTTGATATCGATCTCGCCATTGTCAGTGTCGGGGTATCCCCCAATCCTATCGTCCCCAGTTCTATCAAAGGTCTGGAATTGGGCCGTAAAGGAACAATCACTGTTAACGATCAGATGCAATCGTCTATTCCCACTATTTATGCGGGAGGAGATATTGTACGCGGAGGAGCTACTGTCATCCTTGCCATGGGAGACGGACGCCGTGCCGCAGCAGCAATGAACGAACAATTGAGTTCCAAGTAGAAGTATAAAGTCGGGGGGATGTTCAAAACTCGTATTCACCACAGAGTATGTGGTGAGTTATGGACACCCTCTTAACAATTTATTCTCCGGACCGGATATTCACAATAATCGATCCTAATAAAAAATCCCTGCTAAATTGGATAATTAGCAGGGATTTTCATATTCCACAATTGAACGATTTCTTACTTCACTACACTATTTGTAGCCGGATCCGGAAAAATAACAGTCGGCTTAAACGACTTAGCTTCCTCAAAATCCATCAACGCATACGACATAATGATCACAATATCATCCGGTTGTACTTTACGGGCCGCAGCGCCATTCAAGCAGATTTTACCTGATCCGCGTTCACCTTTGATAATGTAGGTCTCAAAACGCTCGCCGTTATTATTGTCGGCAATGTACACCTTCTCACCGGCAATCATATTAGCTGCATCCAATAGATTCTCATCAATTGTAATACTACCCATATAATTCAGATTGGCTTCCGTGACACGGGCACAATGAATTTTTGACTTCAACACTTCAATCATCATAAGGGGTTCGTCTTTTTTAAGTTTAAGATTCTTTGTATTTAATATTATCAATCAGTCTGACATCACCGCAGAACACTGTTATACAGCCCACTACATACGATGTTTGGTTCCAATTATCAACCTTCTGCAAAGTGTTTCCGTCTACTATCTCAAAATATTCCAGACGCAATCCCGGAACAGCAGCAATAGCATCTTCCACAAACTTCAGCGTTTCACCCACTGTGTGAGTGGCTGCAAAGGTACGACTTTTAAATAAGGTCTGAGATATTTTTAATGCATTTTCACGTTCTTCTGCCGACAGACGCGCATTCCGGCTGCTCAGAGCCAGACCATCTTCTTCACGAACAATAGGACAACCTACTATTTCAAGATCAAACTGCATCTGACGAACCATCTCACGGATGATAGCCAATTGCTGAAAATCTTTCTCACCAAAGTATGCACGATGTGGTTTCACCGCTTCGAACAGTTTACTTACTATCTGGCATACTCCATTAAAGTGTCCCGGACGGAAAGCCCCCTCCATTACAGTATCCAAAGGAGCATAACTGAATTGGCGGGTATCCGGCTCCGGATACATCTCTTCCACCGAAGGAGCAAAAGCATAAGTCGCTCCACAAGCCTCGAGCAATTTACAATCGGCATCCAGTGTGCGAGGATACTTAACAAGATCATTTTTATCATTAAACTGGGTAGGGTTCACAAAAACACTTACCACCGTTACTTCATTCTCGTTTACACTACGCTTTACAAGAGATGCGTGCCCTGCATGCAAAGCACCCATAGTAGGCACCAACCCCACCTTTTTACCCTGGGCTTTCAAAACCGAAAGTTCAGCCTGCAAGTCCTTGATCGTATGTATTACTTTCATTTTAATAGGTTTATGATTCTTAGTTGTTTGAAAAACGGTGCAAAATAAACCATAATTTACCATATAAAGAAGAAATATCGTAAATTAATGCAAAAGAAGACGAAGGAGAGTCCTAAGCAACAGGACGATTTATCACTGAAAAACAAGCACTTAACAATTCATAAGGAATTATACCGCCAGAGAACTTGCTTTAATGCCCGTTTTTTTTTATATCTTTGCAGAATATTTACGAGAACGATTGTTATTATGACAAAGGCTAACAAGGTTTTATTTATTACACAAGAGATTACTCCTTACGTTTCAGAATCCGAGATGGCCAATATAGGCAGACATCTACCACAAGCTATCCAGGAAAAAGGCAGAGAAATCAGAACATTTATGCCCAAATGGGGGAATATCAACGAACGCAGAAATCAATTGCACGAAGTGATACGTCTTTCCGGCATGAACCTGATCATCGACGACACCGACCATCCACTTATTATCAAAGTAGCTTCTATCCAGTCAGCACGTATGCAGGTTTATTTCATCGATAACGATGATTATTTTCAGAACCGGCTGCAGACAGCTGATGAAAACGGGGTTGAATACGATGATAATGATAGCCGGGCTATCTTCTATGCCAGAGGAGTGCTGGAAACGGTAAAGAAATTGCGTTGGTGTCCGGACGTTATTCACTGTCATGGCTGGATGACGGCATTAGCCCCTTTGTATATAAAGAAAGCGTATAAAGACGAACCTTCGTTCCGCGATGCAAAAGTAGTATTCTCCGTATACGAAGATGATTTCAAAGGTACATTCAACAATGACTTTGCAAGCAAACTGATGCTAAAGGGTATTAATAAAAAAGATGTAGCTACCCTGAAAGATCCGGTAGATTATGCTACACTTTGCAAATTAGCTGTCGATTACTCGGACGGAATAGTACAGAATAGTGAACATGTAAATGAAGATGTCATGAACTACGCGCGTCAATCGGGCAAATTGGTTCTTGACTATCAAGCTCCCGATGCTCTTGCAGATGCTTGCAACAGTTTCTACGATCAAGTGTGGGAAGCTGAACAAAAATAAATAAGAACCTAGATACGACGATCATGAAAGCAAAATATGTATGGGTAGCACTGCTTGCCTTGACTTTCTTCGGATGCGATGATAATACAGGTACTATCGGATGGGATATGCTTCCGGATAGCGACCAAAATATCAATGGAAGATATACGACTTACGAGTTAACTACGAATTCCGACCTATCAGGTCCTGTTTTTGCCAAAACCAGCGTAGGTTATGTGGGAAAATTCACTGATAAAGAATTCGGAGAATACGAAGCCAGTTTCCTCGCACAGTTGAATAGTCCGGATGGAATTTCTTTTCCTTCGGTCTACGATCCGGAAACTAATCCCAAAGGGGTAATGGCAGGAGACTCTATTCACACCGCTGAATTGATCTTATACTATAAGAGTTATTTTGGAGACTCTATCAATCCATGCCGAATGACTGTTTATGAACTGGACGAAAACTTGACCCAGAACTATTATACAGACATCGATCCATTGAAGTATTACAATCCCAACAACTTACTCGCACGAAAAGCCTACACAGCTGTTGACCAATCACTCAGCGATTCCATCAGAAACTCAGATGACTTTTATCCTAATGTCCGTCTAACTTCTGAAGAGATCACCAAACTAGGTAAACGTATCTATCGTTTGAACAGAGATCACCCTGAATATTTTAAAACTTCGGAAGCATTTATTAATAACGTATTCAAAGGTATTTATGCCAAGAATGACTATGGTAACGGAACGATTCTTTATGTTGACCAGATCAACCTGAATGTTGTAATCCGATGCCACGAAAAAGACAGCTTGGGAAATAATCTGAAGAAAAAAAATGGTACTGACTCTTTATACTATACAACCCGTACTTTCGCTACAACTAAGGAAGTAATTCAAGCCAATAAGTTTGTTAATTCTGAAAAGCTAAACGAAATCGCTAAAAAGACAGACTGTACTTATTTGAAGTCTCCGGCCGGTATCTTCACACAAGCTACATTGCCGATCAATAAGATTTATGAAGAATTAAGCCATGACACCATTAATGCAGTGAAACTGACTTTCAATAGCTACAACCAACCGGACAATGGGAAATTTAGTATGAAAGCACCTACATATGTGTTACTTTTACGTGAGAAAGAACGGCAAAGTTTCTTCGAAGAGAACAAACTTACAGATAACATCACTTCTTATCTGGCCGTACACAATGCTACTATTTCCAATAAACCTACAACCAATCAGTATGTGTTTACCAACTTGACTCGCTTGATTAATGCATGTGTCAACGAAAAGCAGGAAGCCAAGAAAAAAGCAGGAGACAGTTGGAACGAAGCAGCTTGGGAAGCAGCAAATCCGGATTGGAATAAAGTGGTACTTATCCCGGTACTGGTACAGTACGATAGCTCTTCCAATAAGAATATGATCAGCATCCAGCACGATCTACAACCGGGATACGTAAAACTGGAAGGTGGTCCGGACGGTACGAAACTGAAGTTAGAAGTAACTTATACCAACTTCAACGGTAAGCAGTAACAAAATATTCTCAGTATATAATACAATTAAGGCGATGTAAATAAAGAATCATTTACATCGCCTTAATTTTTATGGTCTCATTCTCCTTATGTTTTATGTAAAAAATAACAAGATGTGGCAAACTAAAGCAGAGACGCCTCTTTCTCCATAAAATAGAAAGAGGTTGTCTCCAAAGTCTGCTCCTTACCTTTTCAACTCACTGCTTGTAAATCTACAAAGAAATATCATTTAAAAAATTTGGACTATTACCCTTCTTATCAAGAGATAAGGGTCATTTTATGCCTTTTACTTTTAAACTGTAAATAACAGTAAGGGGCTATCCAACTTTTTTGGACAGCCCCTTTCCACCGCTTTAGTTTACGCTAAAGCATGTTCTTGAATCATATTAATCTTCTTTTTTTGCCGTTGCTTTCTTTGCAGCAGGTTTCTTCGCAGCGGCCTTTTTAGGTGCAGCTTTGGGTTCGGCCTTTACTGTTTTTGCAGCCTTTTCCGCTTTTGCCTGCAACCTATCAACCTCCTTATGTAATTCGGCGATCTCTTCTCCCTGGTTCTTGATAGTTGTCAACAATGAATTCAACTCTTCATTATCGATATCCTCAGGATAGAGAGAATTTACACGTTTAATGAAATCCCCCAAGATATTCATATAGTTAGTAAAGGCATCATAAGGAGAATCATAAATACCACGATTCAGCCACACACCGGTATTCTTGGTCGTCATAAAACGGAAGTTATTGCTGGCTTGCAGATAATCCCAATCCTGCTTGATACGACGATCATCGCAAAGGTGTACACGTTCAGCCACACTGTATAATTTGCTGAAAGCTTCACGCTGCAAAACATTACCCAGCCAGCTGCTCGTATCTCTTTCTTCGTCTACCCACGACATTGGATATGGTACATCCAATTGGGAAACGGATTTCAATTTCGAAATAATCTCCGATGGGGTAGAGAAAGTAATGCCCTTTTCTTTTGCACAATAAGGAAGTGCTTTCAGGAACTCCAAAATATTGGACGATAATGGCTGCGCCATACCCAATGCTTTCAGTTCCATAAAGATATTGATCACTTGTTCTTCTTGTGGTAAAGCATCAATCCAACCGATAAACTTATCGGCAAATAAAGGATACTCACTCCAATCAGAGTTAGAGAAACGCAAACTGATATCATCCGATAACTTGAAGTCTCTTAATAACAATTTCAGACTCGGAGCCTGATTGCAATGATACACGTAATGCGGACTCTTCCAACCCAAAACGTGTTTAGCACCTTCGGTCAGCATGCCTTTAAAACCCATGCTAGCCACCGTAGCACCTATTTCATCCGAATAAATCAAGCTGGAGTTACGAAACACTTTCGGAGCTTTACCAAACATCTGTTTCATCTTTTCGCTCTGACGCATTACCTCTTCACGGAAACAGTCTTCATTGGCCAATGATGATAAGCCATGAGAGTATGGCTCTGCCAGGAATTCACAGCAACCCGTATCGTTTAATATATGTAACAGGTCAATTACGGCAGGTGCATGAATTTCGAGCTGTTCCAATGCTACTCCCGAAATAGAAAGGGCTACTTTAAATGCTCCTCCGGAATTCTTCACCATTTCAATCAATGTATTGAGAGCCGGAATATAAGAACGTTCGGCAACCTCATTAATACCTGTCTCATTGGCATAATCATCATAGTAATAATGGTCGGCACCAATGTCGAAGAAGCGGTAACGTTTCAGATGAATAATTTGATGTATCTCAAAATAAAGACAGATTGTTCTCATATCTATATTGTTTTATTGTTTTCCATAATTTTTTATAACCTCGTCGTAGATGCCGCGAACCTTGTAGCCTACGTTCTCCCACTTTATTTCGTCCACCTCTTTCTTACCTTCATCACGGAGATACTCGTACATAGCCGGATAGGTACAGATAGAATAAATAGCATCTGCCATAGCGTGGATATCCCAGTAATCGGTCTTGATACATTTTTCCAAGATCTCGGCACAACCGGATTGTTTGGAAATAATGCTTGGTACGCTACACTGCATAGCCTCCAACGGAGAAATACCAAAAGGTTCGGATACCGAAGGCATAATGTATACATCACTGGCCTTCAAGACTTCATATACTTGTTTCCCTTTCATGAATCCCGGAAAATGGAAACGATCGGCAATGCCTCTTTCAGCTGCCAGACGGATCATCTGATCCATCATATCACCACTACCGGCCATCACAAAACGTACATTCCGCGTACGCTGCAATACCATCGCAGCTGCCTCTACAAAATACTCAGGACCTTTTTGCATTGTAATACGTCCCAAGAAGGTAACCACCTTTTCTTTCGGGTTCTTATTAGGTACAATATCCTGTATCTCTTGCGAAAGAGGAGAAACTGCATTGTGCACAGTTGATACTTTCTTCGGATCCTGGAAATATTTATGGATTACTGTTTGACGAGTTAATTCACTCACACACATAATATGATCGGCATGATCCATACCATTTTTCTCAATGGCATAAACTGTGGGGTTCACATTACCACGACTACGGTCAAAGTCAGTAGCATGTACGTGAATCACCAATGGTTTGCCCGATACCTGTTTTGCATGAATACCGGCCGGATAAGTCAACCAGTCATGTGAGTGTATAATTTCAAACTCCTGTTGCCGTGCTATAACTCCTGCAACAATTGAGTAGTTATTGATTTCCTCATGTAAGTTATCCGGATAACGCCCTGAAAATTCAATGTATCCCAGATCATTTGCATTCAGATAATTGAAATCAGCATAAATATGATCGCGCAAGTCAAAATATAATTGAGGATCCATGTAAGAACCTACACGCCCTTTGACATATTCCCAATCTACATCCCTCCACACAATCGGTGTACTGTTCATACCGATTATTCTCAGAAAACTCTGGTCTTCGTCACCCCAAGGCTTGGGAATACAAAATGTAATCTCCATATCCTCTTGTTGAGACATACCTTTTGTCAAACCATAGCTGGCAGTTCCTAAACCTCCTAAGATATGCGGGGGGAACTCCCATCCAAACATTAAAACTTTCATCTTCGTCCCTCCTCCTATAAATTATATTTAGACAACAGCTTCAAGATACGTAAAATCTCCGCCACATTCATTGCAAACGATACTGCTCCACGCCCTTTAAAAGGTGGATTTCCGTCGAACAATTCCGGCAACGAACCAACACAGTGGCTGGTCATCTCGTCTTCAAGTCCAATCAACTGACGCTCTACAAACGAAATTCCACTCATCTTATAGATTCGCAGATACGCCTCCATGTAGAATCCCATCAGCCATGGCCAAGCCGTACCCTGATGATAAGCATAGTCTCTCTGGATTTGAGGACCTACATAATTCGGATTATATCCGCCGCTCTTCGGACTCAATGTTCGGAGTCCCTTCGGAGTAAGTAATTCCTTCGTCACAATATCGAGTACTTGTTTCTTTTGCACCCGGTCAAGAGGAGAATAATCGAAGGCAACCGTAAATATCATGTTGGGGCGTACGCTCCAATCCATCATATTTCCGTCTACATAATCCAACAGATAACCATATTCATTACGAAAGACTTCCACAAAAGACTTTCCGGTTACCTCAGCCTGTGCATCCAGTGAATCTGCCAGCAATCCATTACCGCCTTCACGAACTAAGTCGGCAATAAAACGCAAGGCATTGTACCACAAAGCATTTATCTCTACGATATAACCTGTACGCGGAATAACCGGACGTCCGTTAACCGTGGAATTCATCCATGTGATCGCCCTATCTGCACCATTGGCATACAACAACCCGTTTTCGTGCAAGAACAGATTATCATGTTTGCGCTGACGAATAAAATCGATGATTTCTTCTAACAAAGAACCATATTTGGCACGACATTGTTCACGACTTGTTTCCTTTGCATATTGTTGCAGAGCCCATACGGCCCATAATAATACGTCAGGATCATCCATCTCGTAGATTTTACAGCCTATCGGTTCACCTTTAATGTAGTTATTGATCGCTTTGCGGGCAGTTTCCATCACGTCTTCAAATTCACCTATCTCATCTACAGCAAGCGTCAATCCGGGCAGCGATACAAACATATCCCGGGCACGACATTTAAACCAGGGATATCCGGCCAAAATATAATGGTCCTCTTCCTGCTTGTTATGGAATTGATGGGCGGAATTCTTTAAACAATGATAGAAACTATCACGTGGCGTACGGTCGGCAACTTCCGCCTCAAAAGTTTGTTTCAATCTGCGGGGAGAAATTTCAGAAATACCGGCAGAGAAAATTATACTTTCTCCTTTCTTTATATCGACTTCAAAATATCCGGGAACATAAAGGTCTTCATTGAAATCATATCCTCTCTCCTGTTCTTTCGGATATTCAATTCCTCTATACCAATTCGGTTCATAATGGAATTCGTTTTTCTTATTCAACTGCATGAACAATTCCGGATAGCCCGGATACATGCAAGTCTTAATGCCGTTTTCTACTAACTGGTAGTCACGACTCGCCTGCGAATTCTCGTGGGTATATTCGCGTACACTACGGAAAGCAAGGAACGGACGAAAACGAAGAGTGGTAGCTGAGTGTGCATCGACCAAGGTATAACGGATCAGAATCCGGTTCTCATGATGTACAAAGATTTTCTCTTTGCGAAGTATGACTCCTCCCACACGGTAAGTTGTTGCCGGAATATGTTCACAGTCAAACTCACGGATATACTTATGTCCATTGGGGCTAAAGTGATTTCCTTGATATTTATGCAATCCCAGGTTAAACTCAGCACCGTGTTGAATTACCGTTTCATCCAAAGAAGATAGCAGCACATGATTTTCATCGTCCAGATTGGGTACGGGAATCACCAGCAATCCATGATATTTGCGTGTGTTACAATCTACAATCGTTGTACAATGATAAGCTCCTGATTTGTTCGTCCGGAGAATCTCCCTTGGTAAAGATTCCTCAAGATTTATCATCAGGGTCTTGTCAAAATGTAAATAACTCATAGTTGTGCATTATTTAAAGGTTAATTATTTCGGTTATCATAGTATATAATATAAGTATGATGCCCAAAAATACGAATTAAAGGTAAATAACAAAATAAAAAGGGACTTTATTTTTTATTTTCAGGGCAAATATTCGTAGCATTGTATAAAATTTAAAGAAATATGCTAATATGAGGCCAGAAATTCGACAAATCCTGCTGACAATGGTACTTCCGCTGTTTCTAATTTTTATCCTCTACATGATAAAGGTTTTAGAGATAGGTATGGACTGGGACTTTACCAGTTTAGGAGTATACCCTTTGTCAAAAAAAGGTATGTTTGGTATTTTCACTCATCCTCTTATACATAGCAGCTTCAAACATTTATTGACCAACACTTTACCACTATTCTTCCTTTCATGGTGTCTTTTTTACTTTTACAGAAGCATAGCTCCCTCTATTTTTCTTATAATCTGGATAGGATGTGGAGCCATTACATTCCTTATCGGCAAGCCTGCCTGGCATATCGGCGCCAGCGGTATTATCTATGGACTGGCTTTCTTTCTTTTCTTCAGCGGACTGTTACGAAAATATATCCCCTTGATTGCCATATCTCTATTAGTTACCTTTCTCTATGGAGGTCTTATATGGAATATGCTCCCCTATTTTACACCATCCGGCATTTCGTGGGAAGGGCATTTAAGCGGAGCTATCATAGGTACCATCTGTGCTTTTTCTTTTATGGGTTACGGCCCGCAAAAGCCGGACCCTTTCGGAAATGAACAAGAAGAGGAATCCGTCTCAGCAACAGATGAAACAGATAATATCGAAACGGATGAAGAAGAAGAACACGAAATCGATGCAGAATAGACTCATCTTACATTATCACAACGTAACAAATGGCCGGTTACTTCTGCAATGCGGCAATCAGTAATGTGATATTTGCAGTAAACAGCCTGACAGAAATAGCCAACAAAATGATACCGAAAAACTTACGGATAATATAGATGCCACCTTTCCCCAGAAAACGCTCCACACGCCCTGTCATACTAACGACAAAATAAACCCATAGCATATTCAGGATCAAAGCAATTACAATATTGATACTGGCATACTCGGCCCGTAATGAAAGTAGTGTAGTAAATGCACCGGCACCGGCCAACAACGGGAATACTAAAGGCACCAATGTTGCCTCTTTTATCGGCCCCTGATTCTTAAAAATTTCCACATCTAAGATCATTTCCAGTGACATCAGGAAAATGACAAATGCGCCTGCAACAGCAAAAGATTCAATATCTACATGAAACAGTTTCAACATAAAGTCACCCGCATAGAAAAAGCCAATCATCAGTGCAAACGAAATAACGGTTGCTTTCGTAGCATTTACGTCCTTCCCTTTCTCTTTCAGATTGATGATAATAGGAATAGAACCAATGATATCAATCACAGCAAAAAGTACGATAAACGCACTGACCATCTGTTGAAAATTAAAGTTTGCAAACATGACTTCCTCCTTTTTTGTGCAAATATACTTCATTTTTATGCATTCCGCAAGAGATTGTTTTATGTAATCACTACCATCTTTAAGAAATAATAAAAAAAACAAAAAGATAGGGAGGATGGTTTCAGCCAACCCCTATAATCGTTACATTTGCTTTCAAATTAGAAGATTACGATATATGGAAACCATGTTCGACACCTTGTTGCAACTCCCCCTTTTTCAGGGACTTTGTCATGAGGATTTCACTAATATATTAGAAAAAGTAAAACTTCACTTCACTCGTCACAAACCCGGAGAACCATTGATAAAAAGTGGTGAGGTCTGTGATCAGTTACTTTTCTTGCTAAAAGGCAGGCTCTCTTCCGTCACCGTATCGGAAGACGACACGCTGACTGTTATTGAATATTTCGAAGCTCCTGCCGTATTAGAGCCTTACTCCATGTTTGGAATGAATACCCGGTATATATCTTCCTATATTCCGCATAATGAAGAAGCGCAAATGGTAAGTATCAGTAAATCGTTTGTCATGGGCGAGTTGTTCAAATATGATATTTTTCGTCTTAACTATATGAACATCGTCAGCAATCGTGCGCAAAATCTCTATACACGCTTATGGGATAAAGCTCCCAAAGACATTGAAGACAAAATAATCCGTTTCATTTTGGGACACATTGAGAGAATGACAGGTGAGAAGTTGTTCAAGGTAAAAATGGATGATTTGGCCCGCATGTTGGACGACACCCGCCTGAATGTATCAAAAGCTCTCAACGGACTGCAAGAATTAAATTTGTTGGAACTTCACCGGAAAGAAATCCGCATACCCGATTTATCACTCCTGACAGAATGGAACGAGAAACGATAAATTTTCGGTAGTCTATCGGTCATTCTGTTCCATATTAGTCATCACTCTCACAGAATCTACTCTACAGGCATTGTGTCCCAGCAAACGATAAACAACAATTTGCCTGTCGAGTCTCTGATAAACAAGTCCCGATCCTTTCAAAACCTTTTCCATTACCTTTTGAATGGGTTCTTCCGTAACACAAATACTGATTTCCTCATGAATCTCGTTGTCGATATCACAGGACCATGCAAAGACAAAATCACTTTTTTGCTCGATTTCATCAAAAATCCGGATCATCGGTATACGTTTCAGACTAAAAGAAAATTTCCAGTCCGGCATCTTGCCGTCCTCCGACGGTAAAGCTGCCCCGTTACAGCACATAATGAAAATAAAACCAAACAATACTCTATATTTTATTCTCTGTCTATCAATGTTTTCAGTTCTTACTATACGTTCTCTTTTCATGCTTTGTTCCAGTTGTTATAATACTTAGTTTCAGGCCATTGCATCCCTTCCCGGAGGGCATAATCATGCTTCCCGGCTCTGATACGTAGTCGTGTGTGTAAGTTAGAGGAAGGATATCACTCTATCCTTTTCGTGGGGGTTGTGTGTGCGTATGTCATAGTGTTCAGTGTCATTCCATAGGCTCTACCATTTTATGGGTTCTCAGATATAAAAATAGTCCGTTCTTCTTTCCTGTAATCAGTAGAATACAGCAATGATATAGTTGTCAATACATTATCTATATTATCGGATAAATAAATTTTTCCTGAACACTTCCTACCGGTCAGCCGCTTCTTATCGCCGAAGCTAAACGATAGATTATAATATCTCCCTATCCGGTTCAGTACATCCATGATATTGGCATCATCCAATTCCAGATAGCCTTCTTTCCAACAAGTATATCTGGACGCACTCACTTTTCTTTTTTCAAATCGCTTGCCATCATAAAGCACTTTTTCATTTGTCTTCATGCGTATTTCAGGACCGGATTCCGGACGGAATCCGACTATTCCATCTACAAGTACACACGAAGGAGTCGGTTCATCTTCATAAGCCGATATATTGAAACGCGTTCCATATACCTGTATATCAAAATGGGCCGTATGCACGATAAACGGTTTTTTACTATCTGCCGTAACTTCGGCATACATTTCACCCTTCAAGCTTACTTCCCGTTTCTCTCCCGAGAAATGAGTAGGAAACTTAAGTACCGAACCGGAATTCAGCCAGATTTCCGTTCCATCTTCCAGTTTAACCTTCGATCGTTTACCATAAGGAACCACCAGTTCATTAACCTCGTCCTGTTCCATTCTGATTCGCTTCTGCCCGCTATTAGGATGATATACCATAGCTGATCCATCCTTGCTCAAGAGCAATTGCACGTTTTGCCGGAACGAAGTTATGCTATCACCGCTAACCAGACGAATATCTTCCGACTTCAAAGGTTGCCAGACAATCTCTGCTTTTTTTTCGACAACAGACGGCACAGGTTCCACTCTCTCATAATGATTCAGATAAGCAACAATTCCTAATGCAATAATGACGCATACGGATACACCATAATAAGCTACCCTCCTGACCGTTCTTTTCCGACGTAACATACGCAGCGAAACATGGATTCGCTGACGCAGGCGTTCATAGTCATCTTTCGAGAGGTGTTCTTGATTCATCCGAACGCTCTTGAATTTTAACCACTGGAAGAACTTTTCTTCGTCTTTCAAAGGATCAATATGTCTGCTATCCCGCTTCGTTTTTTCCATTCAGAACAGGTGCTTTAAGAGTTTAATAACACTATTGTCTGCATAGAACACGAACGGGCGCAGGTTTCATGCCCACTTTTCCCGAATAAAATTTAAAATGGTGCCTTATTTAACCAACATTAATAGAAAGTAAGAGATAGAAGAGCACTAATGTGTTATTGTGCTTCAGTTTAAGTAAGGTCCGATAGAGCAATTTACGACAGGCAGGAACACTGATTTGCATAATCTCTGCAATTTCCTCATAAGAACATTCCTGCATATAACGTAAATAAATAATCTCGCGCTGGCGTTCGGTAAGTATACTCAGAATCTCGTCAACTTTCTGTGATACTTCCGCCTGCTCTTCCGCTGCGATTATTTCATCCTCTACGGTAATTTTGATTTTATATGGAAGTTCATCGGTAATCTCACCGGTAAGAACCTCCGAGTAGTTTCGTTTGAGTTTATAGGTGTCAATCAACTGGTTCCGCAGGGCACGCAACAAGTAAAATTTAGGATTCTGTATCTCCTGCACTTCTCTTTCTCGGATACATACCCTGCAAAACACATCATGAATGGCATCCATCGCTGTCTGTTTGTCAAACCCGAATCCCAAAGCATACGAAAACAAGTCGTCAACATAGTCCTTATAAAGACTATCAACCGTATGTTTCGCTCTCTCTTCTTCCAGGTTTTTTTTCTTTGGCAGCATTGTATAAAGTTTGTAAATGATAAATTTAGCTTTTCAGGGCCTGTATGATATCGTCCAACAAGTCATCAGCCCGCTCCAGCCCCACCGAAAGGCGAATGGTTTTCTGGCTGACATCCATACCTCGACGCTGATCCTCGGTAAACGAACCGTAGATTGTACTTGCCGGATGGATAGCTAACGTTTTATTATCAAATAAGTTCGTTGCCCTACGTATGATTCTCAACCGATTTATGAAACGAAAACATATCTCACGCGACGGAAGATCAAACGTCAACATCGCTCCCGGAAGAGAACCAAACTGGCGGGTACTCAATTCATAAAACGGATTAGATTCCAATCCGGTATAGTTCACCGACTCAATCTCAGGCAGTTCTTGCAAACATTGTGCCAGTTTCAGGCAGGTTTCTGCCTGACGAGCAAACCGTACTTCCATCGTTTCAAGTCCGAGTGTCTGCATATAAGCCACCTGCGGGGTCATATATGCTCCAAGATTACGGTGAACCTCTTTTCTGAGTTTGACAGTAAAAGCCTCCTTCCCGGTATCTGCACTCAGAGCAGCCAACTTAGCGGAATGCTCCCAGTCAAAAGTGCCGTAATCTATAATCAGTCCTCCTATACAGGTAGCTCCTCCCGAAATATATTTCGTACTGGACACAATCTCGATATCAACTCCGAAGTCAGTCGCATGGAATACATGGAAAGGAATCGCTGTCGTATCTGCCAGCAACGGTACTCCGGCCTTATGTGCTATGTCGGCAAGAACCTTCAGATCGGCCACTTCCAACTGCGGATTGGTAATAACTTCCAAAAAAAGCGCACAAGTATCTCCATCAATCTGTTGCTTCACTTCTTCGGGACATGTCAGGTCACAGAAGCGTACTTCTACCCCAAAAGCTTCCAATGTACTTTTCAGAAATGAATAGGTATTGCCAAATAAATGTTTCGAAGTCACCACATTAGCTCCCGCGCTTGCCAGTGTGATCAAAGCATTGCTTATCGCAGCCATCCCGGAGTTCAAAGCTGTCACACTCAGCGCTCCGGTCACTCTTTGCACACGCTGCTCAAAGTACTGTACCGTAGGATTTGTTATGCGTGAATAAGCATGCCCTGCTTTCTGCCCACAGAAAGCAGCTTCCATCTCTTCTGCAGTCTCAAATTCGTAGGCAGCAGTGTGGTACACCGGCATTGAAAGAGAATGATATGCATCCTCTTTTTCAAAAGGAGTATGCAATATTTGTGTCTCAAAACTATTTTTTTTCATCCTGAAAGTCTTTTTATATAAATTCCACAAATTATGCTATTGTGTCATGCTTCAACTCGTATGCCTCCTTTATCTGATCCAGTGCCTGTCTTAACACACTCCGCGGACAAGCCACATTAAGCCGCATAAATCCCTCGCCTTCCTTACCGAACATAGCGCCATCGTTTAATGCCAGATGTGCACCGTCAACAAAAAAGTCAACTAATTCTTTCTGCGAAACACCCATACCGCGACAGTCCAGAAAAATCAGATAAGAAGCTTGAGGACGAATCATCCGGATTGCGGGAATATGTGTTTTTAAATATTCATCTGTAAAATCAATATTCTCCTGAATATATTCCAATGCCTGATCCAGCCACTCCGTTCCGTTGCTATACGCGGCAGCCACTCCAAGATATGCAAATAAATGGCCTTCACTAAATTCACTGGCTTCCATATAAGTCTGAAAACGATGACGAATGGCCTCATCTTCTATAATGCAGTACGAACTGGCAAGCCCCGGCATGTTGAAAGCTTTACTGGGAGACATAAACACAAGTGAATTCCGTCGAGCCTTTTCCGATACCAATGCAAACGTAGGATGCGTGTATCCCGGCAATGTCAGATCGGCATGAATTTCATCCGAGATGACCAATACTTGATTATCAAAACAAATCTCTGCTATCTCGGCCAACTCCTCCCGAGTCCAGACACGCCCTCCCGGATTATGAGGATTACTCAAAATCAACATTTTACAGCCCTTTACATCAGCACGGAAGCGTTCAAAGTCAATCTGATATTGCCCGTCTTTCAGCAATAACGGACTGTAGACTACCTCCCTGTGGTTGTGTTCTGTCACCAGAAAGAAAGGATGATAAACAGGAGGCATCACCATCACTTTGTCCCCCGGAGCCGTAAAACATTGCAGGGCAAAAGCCAATCCACGCACAATACCCGGCGTAAACGTCAGCATCTCCCGGGTAACATTCCACCCGTGACGTTCTTTCTGCCAATTGATAATGGATGTATACCAAGCTTCGCAAGCGAAAGTATACCCCAATACTTCATGATCCAATCTCCGACGGATAGCCTCTATCACAAAAGGAGGAGTACGGAAATCCATATCGGCCACCCACATCGGAAGCAGGTCGCTCCGTCCCCAACGTTCCGATACTGCGTCATACTTCACCGAGTCTGTTCCCCGGCGCTCTATCACTTCATCAAAGTTATATTTCATATAGGGTTCTATTTTTAGGTTCAGCCTGCAAATGTACAATTCATCTGTTTCATAATGAAACCAAATGAGCTATTTTAGCAGACAGCAGTTAAAATTTACCATCATTGTGGTATTCAGTTACTCTATATCAGGCTTTTTCAGTACATTTGTGCTCCATTAAAGAAAAGACGTATGATAAAAGCCCTGTTTTTCGATATAGACGGGACGTTGGTTAGTTTCAACACTCACGAAATTCCTTCGTCTACCCTCGTAGCCATAGCCGAAGCAAAAGCTAAAGGTATCAAGATATTCATCGCTACCGGACGCCCGAAAGCGATTATCAACAACCTCACCGCCCTCCAGGAACGGGAACTGATAGACGGCTACATCACCATGAACGGAGGGTATTGTTTCGTTGGAGATGAGGTGATTTACAAACATTCCATCCCGGTACAAGATGTTAAGGCACTGGCTGCACTTTCGGACGAGAGAAACTTTCCCTGTATCTTTGTAGCCGAACATACCGTAGCTGTTTGCAATACCAACAAGCTGGTTAACGAAATCTTTCATGATTTCCTGCATGTAGATATCCTGCCCATCCAAACTACAGCCGAGGCTACGCAGCCCGAAATCTTTCAGATGACTCCATTCATCACTACCGAAGAGGAGAAAACGGTATTGCCTTTACTCCCGAACTGCGAATCCGGACGCTGGTTTCCTGCATTTACAGATATCGTAGCTAAAGGTATCCGCAAACAAAAAGGAATAGATGAAATCATTCGCCATTTCGGTATCGGACAGGAAGAAACAATGGCATTTGGTGATGGAGGCAACGATATCAGTATGTTGCGCCATGCAGCCATCGGAGTAGCCATGGGCAATGCGAATGACGATGTCAAAGAAACCGCCGACTACATAACCACTTCTGTAGACGAAGACGGAATACAAAAAGCATTAAAACATTTCGGGATCATCTGACGTGGAATTTACAATAGACACCGGTAATAAGGAGTTTCAGGATGCACTGAATCTGATTCAATATACTCGTCAATCAGTTTTCCTCACGGGGAAAGCGGGAACGGGTAAATCTACTTTCCTGAAATACATCTGTAAGAATACCAAGAAGAAACACATCGTGCTGGCACCCACCGGAATCGCTGCCATTAATGCCGGTGGCAGCACTCTGCACAGCTTCTTCAAACTTCCTTTTCATCCGTTACTTCCTGATGATCCGAATCTGAGTTTGCAACGGGGACGCATCCATGAATTCTTTAAATACACCAAGCCACACCGTAAGTTGCTGGAACAGGTAGAACTGGTCATTATCGACGAAATATCAATGGTACGCGCCGATATGATTGATGCCGTAGACCGCATTTTGCGTGTATACAGTCGTAATCTGCGCGACCCCTTCGGAGGAAAACAAGTTTTACTGGTAGGCGATGTATTCCAGCTTGAACCGGTAATCAAAGGGGATGAACGGGAAATTATCAACCGCTTCTATCCCACTCCTTATTTTTTCTCGGCACGGGTCTTCAACGAGATCGAATTGGTATCTATCGAGTTACAGAAAGTATATCGTCAGTCAGATGCAGTCTTTGTCAGTGTACTCGACCACATCCGGAGCGGAGCAGCAGGGGCAGCCGACCTTCAGCTGCTCAACACCCGCTATGGCGCTCAAATTGATGCTTCGGAAGAAGATTTATACATCACTCTGGCTACGCGCCGCGATACGGTAGAAACCATCAATGAACGGAAACTTACCGAACTCCCTGGCGATCCTGTAGTGTTTGAGGGAGAGATAAACGGCGACTTTCCCGAAAGTAGCTTGCCCACCTCAAAAGAACTGACCCTGAAACCGGGAGCACAAATCATCTTTATCAAAAATGACTTTGAACGCCGTTGGGTAAACGGTACCATCGGTGTAGTAAGCGGCATCGACAACGACGGTATCATCTACGTCATCACCGATGATGGCAAAGAGTGTGATGTCCACCGGGAATCATGGCGCAACATCCGTTACAAGTACAACGAAGAGAAAAAGGAGATTGAGGAAGAAGAACTGGGTACTTTCACACAATATCCCATCCGCCTGGCATGGGCCATCACCGTGCACAAAAGCCAGGGTTTGACCTTTAGCCGTGTAGTCATAGACTTTACCGGAGGAGTGTTTGCCGGCGGACAAGCTTATGTAGCTCTCAGCCGTTGCACATCGCTTGAAGGAATTCAACTGAAAAAGCCTATCAGCCGCGCGGATATTTTTGTCCGTCCCGAGATTGTCAGTTTTTCCGGAAGATTCAACAACCGGCAAGCCATCGACAAAGCATTAAAACAAGCACAGGCCGATGTGCAGTATGCCGCAGCTGCCCGTGCTTTCGACAAAGGAGATTTCGAAACATGCCTCGAGCAGTTTTTCCTGGCCATTCATTCCCGTTATGATATAGAAAAGCCTGCCGCCCGAAGATTAATTCGCAGGAAATTGGGAGTCGTCAACCTATTGCGGGAACAAAAAAGGAAACTACAAGCACAGATGGAGGCACAGAAAAAAAGCCTGCAAAAGTATGCCCGAGAGTATTTGCTAATGGGAAACGAATGTATCACTCAGGCGCATGACGTTCGGGCCGCCCTTGCCAATTATGACAAAGCGATTGAGCTCTATCCCGAATACATCGACGCCTGGATACGAAAAGGAATCACGCTGTTCAATGAAAAAGAGTTCTTCGATGCCGAGAATTGCCTGAACCGGGCAGTCAGCCTGCGTCCTTCAGAGTTCAAAGCACTCTATAACCGAGGCAAACTTCGCCTGCAGACAGAAAACATAGAAGGGGCTTTATCAGACCTCGACAAAGCAACTAGCCTGAAACCTGAACATCCCGGAGCACACGAACTTTTCGGAGATGCATTATTAAAAGTCGGTAAAGAGACAGAAGCAGCCATCCAATGGCGTATAGCAGAGGAACTACGAAAAAAGAAGAAATAAGGTAAGTTTATTTCTGTAATCTATTTCACCACAGGATTACACAGATCTTCACAGATTTATAATTTATTTCATTGTCAATATATAAAGTATCTGTGTTAATCTGCATAATTTGTAATGAGATGGATTCGCCCTATTAAAAGAGGACTATACAGTAAAACATAATCCCCGATAACCTTGGACTTCTTGTCTTTTATTACTAACTTTGTTATCACTATAAACCTAACAACCAGTGCAATTATGAAGAAAGGATTCAAAATTACAGCAATCGTCATCGGCGTCATTCTGATACTGATGTTTCTCCTTCCCTTTGCCTTCCGTGGCAAGATTGAAGGTATCGTAAAATCGGAAGGCAACAAAATGCTTAACGGTCATTTTGATTTTAGTAGCCTTGATATCAGCTTATTCCGCAATTTCCCCAAAGCTTCCGTCACTCTGAATGATTTTTGGCTGAAGGGAACCGGAGAATTTGAAAACGACACATTGGTGAAGGCCGGCGAGGTAACAGCGGCTATTAACCTGTTTTCGCTTTTTGGAGATGACGGATACGATGTATCCAAAGTATCTGTTGAAAACACCCGGTTACACGCCATCGTACTTCCTGACGGAAAAGCTAACTGGGATATCATGAAACCCGATTCATCCACTGCCAGCGAAACCCAAGAAAGTGGTGAATCTTCTACTTTCCGAATTAAACTCCAGCGTTTTGTCATCAAAAACATGAATGTGGTATATGACGACCGGCAGTCCGCGATGTACGCCGACATACACAATTTCAATGCGCTTTGTTCGGGTGATCTGGGTAGCGACCAGACTTTACTCAGCCTGGAAGCCGAAACTGAAGCCCTGACTTATAAAATGAACGGTATCCCTTTCCTCTCACAAGCTAACGTCTACGCCAAGATGGATGTAGATGCCGATCTGGTACACAACAAATTTACACTGAAAAAGAACGAATTCCGTCTGAACGCCATTAAAGCCGGCATTGACGGATGGATAGAGTTGAAAGACCCTGCTATCGACATGGATTTGAAACTCAACACCAGCGAAATAGGATTCAAAGAAATCTTATCACTGATACCGGCCATTTATTCCAAAGAGTTCAAGAATCTGAAAACAGATGGTACAGCAACTCTTGAAGCTACAGCGAAAGGAATACTGCAAGGTGACACGGTTCCACAGTTCGATGTCCGACTGGCTGTAAAAAACGCCATGTTCCGATATCCATCCCTGCCGGCGGGAGTCGATCAGATTAACATCGACGCACAAGTTCGGAATCCGGGAGGTAACATTGACCTGACCGAGATAAGCATACATCCTTTCAGTTTCCGACTGGCGGAAAACCCGTTTAGTCTGACAGCCGACATAAAGACACCTGTCAGCGACCCGGACTTTACAGCCGAAGCCAAAGGGGTACTTAATCTGGGCATGATCAAGCAAGTCTATCCGCTGGATGATATGGAGCTGAATGGTACTGTTCGTGCGGATATGACAATGGCCGGACACCTGTCATACATCGAAAAGGAACAATACGATCGTTTCTCCGCTTCGGGAACCATTGCCCTCAGTGATATGAAGTTGAAAATGAAAGAGATGCCGGATGTAGAAATAAAAAAATCCCTGTTCACATTCACTCCGAAATATCTGCAACTCAGTGAAACGACAGTAGCCATCGGAAAGAATGATCTTACTGCCGACTGCCGGTTCGAGAACTATATGGGCTATGCTCTTAAAGGGGGCACACTGAAAGGTGTCCTGAATGTCCGGTCGAACCATCTGAATCTAAACGATTTTATGACGGCAACAACTGACAGTACCGCCCAAACATCACAAGCATCTTCGACCGAAGAAACCGCCAGTATGATCGAAGTTCCGCAGAATATCGACTTCCAGATGGATGCCGGCCTGAAAGAAGTGTTATTTGACAAGATGACTTTTACAAACATGAATGGCAAACTTATTGTGAAAGACGGAAAAGTCGATATGACAAATCTGTCAATGAACACCATGGGAGGAAGTGTCGTTATGAACGGATACTATTCGACCGCCGATCCGAAGAAGCCGGAAATGAACGCAGGATTCCGTATGGAAAATATCGGTTTTGCACAGGCTTACAAAGAACTGGATATGGTGCAGCAAATGGCTCCTATCTTTGAAAACCTGAAAGGCAACTTTTCGGGTAATATGCATATCCGGACTTTACTCGACAACCAGATGAGCCCTGTCATGGATACGATGCAAGGAAACGGAAGCCTTTCGACCCAAGATCTTAGCCTCAGCGGCGTAAAAGTAATCGACCAGATAGCCGAAGCCGTAAAGAAGCCTGAACTCAAAGAGATGAAGGTGAAAGATATGGCACTGGATTTCACCATCAAAGACGGAAGAGTATCTACCAAGCCGTTCGATATCAAACTGGGTGACTATGTCATGAATCTTTCCGGAAGCACAGGACTCGACCAAACCATCGACTATTCGGGAAAGATCAAATTACCGGCATCGGCAGGTGATATCGCCAAACTGACTACCCTCGACCTGAAAATAGGAGGTACTTTCTCCTCACCCAAAGTATCACTGGATACGAAAAGCATGACCAATCAGGCAGTAGAAGCAGTGACAGACAAGGCAATCAGCGAAATCGGGAAAAAGCTCGGGCTGGATTCGGCTACAACGGCCAACAAAGATTCCGTGAAGGAGAAAGTAAAAGAGAAAGCCGTAGAAAAGGCACTCGATTTTCTTAAAAAGAAAATAAAATAACGTGAATCAGGAGTGAGAGAAGTGATTCGCATAAATAACAGACAATTATGATACTCAAACTTTACGAAAAAAATAATAATCCTCAGGACCTGCAACGGATTGTAGACCTACTGAACGACGGGGGATTGATTATCTATCCCACAGACACCATGTATGCCATCGGTTGCCATGGCCTGAAGGAACGTGCCATCGAACGCATCTGCCGGATCAAAGAGATTGACCCGAAGAAAAACAATCTCTCTATTATTTGCTATGACCTGAGCAGCATCAGTGAATATGCCAAAGTGGACAACAACATTTTCAAGTTGATGAAACGTAACCTGCCCGGACCTTTCACTTTTATCCTGAACGGAACTAACCGGTTGCCCAAAATCTTTCGAAACCGGAAAGAAGTAGGTATCCGTATGCCGGATAACAGTATCATCCGTGAAATTGCCCGTCTGCTGGATGCTCCGATCATGACCACCACGTTGCCCCATGACGAGCACGAAGACATAGAGTACGTCACTGACCCGGAACTGATCGACGAAAAACTCGGTGACGTAGTGGACCTCGTGATCGACGGAGGTATCGGGGGGATTGAACCTTCGACAGTTGTGAACTGCACTGAAGGAGAAGCCGCCATCGTCCGGCAGGGAAAAGGGGAACTGGAAGAGGCCTGACCCATTAAACATTTTTCAGATGCAGGGTGTTAGTATATAAAACCCAAACAATAGCATTTGATTATGAAAAAAGTATTATTCTTTGCATTGGTGCTGACCATTGCCACAGCATGCAGCCAAACAAAAGATTCGTATCTGGAGGGCTTTAAGCTTTTTGTCGAAAGCGTACAGAAAAACGCTCAAGACTATACAAAAGCCGACTGGGAAAAGGCTGACGAACAATTTACGAAACTGAAAGACAGTTATAATAACTTCAGTAAACAAATGACTTCGGACGAAAAAGGAGAAGTGATAAAACTGGAATCCACTTATGCTGCCCTAAAGTTAAAGAAAATAGGAGATGACCTGAAAGAAAGCACCAAAGATGCATTTGAGAAAGTCAAAGATACAGCCAAAGATGCAGCCAAAGACGTAAAAGAAGGTGCGCAAAAGGCTGCTAAAAAAGGTGAGAAAGCAATGGAAGGGATCAAAGACGGTCTGAAAGATTAGTTCCTCAACAGACTTTCGTGTCAGACTGATAAAGAGAAGAGGATAAGCCAAAAGTTCTTCCGGCCTATCCTCTTCTTTATTTTTATGCCTATATTACTTCAGCAATGACTGCGGATCGAGGTGATCTGCTTCGATATCCTTGAAATAACGATAAGTACCTACTTTCAATTCGGCAGTAGCAGCATCATCGCAAACGATGATACCTTTTTCGTGCATCTGCAATGCACTGATCGTCCACATCTGTGTAATGGCACCCTCTACGGCATGATACAATGCACGTGCTTTGTTGTGTCCGTTTACGATAATCATCACCTCACGGGCAGAAAGCACAGTGCCCACTCCCACAGTCAACGAAGTCTTGGGAACCTTGTTAATATCATTGTCGAAGAAGCGAGAGTTCGCAATGATCGTATCTGTTGTCAGTGTTTTCTGACGGGTACGAGAACTCAGCGAAGAGCCCGGCTCGTTGAAAGCAATGTGACCGTCAGGACCAATACCTCCCATAAACAGGTCGATACCGCCATACGATTTGATCTTTTCTTCATAACGTGCACATTCAGCATCCAGATCGGCAGCATTTCCATTTAAAATGTTCGTGTTCTCCGGTTTGATGTCGATATGGCTGAAGAAGTTGTTCCACATAAAAGAATAGTAGCTTTCCGGATGTTCTTTCGGCAGTCCTACGTATTCGTCCATGTTGAAAGTAACAACATTCTGGAACGATACGATTCCTTTTTTATTCAGGTCGATCAGTGCCTTATACATACCCAGTGGAGATGATCCTGTGGGGCATCCCAGAACGAAAGGTTTTTCCGGAGTGGGATTGGCAGCTTTGATCTTAGCAGCAACATAATGTGCCGCCCATTGAGAAACGGACTGATAGTCCGGCTGAATGATTAGTCTCATGTTCGATTGTTTTTATCAGGTTAATAAATTAGGGGTAACTTATACTCTGTCTTTTTTTAAACGGCCGGCCATAGCACGTGCCAGGTTCTCACACTGTTGATATGTGATCTCCTTCATGGCCTGTTTCATTTCTACAGGATCACCGACCAATTCAAATTTACTTTTCTCTGCAAACTCGGCCATACGTTTCACGGCGGCACCTGCCCACGTGAACGAACCGAAATACCCCAGATAACGTCCTTTCAATTCACGAACCAATATCTTGGACAGAAGCGACTCCACTTCCGGGAAAATCTGGTTACTGTAAGTAGGGCTACCGATAATCAATCCTTTATAACGGAATATATCGGCAAGGATATAAGAGGGATTACTTTTGCTGACATTGTGCATCACAATGTTTTTGATGCCCTGTGCCGAAAGCTCAGCTGCAATGGCTTCTGCCATTTGTTCGGTATTACCGTACATACTGCCGTATGCAATTACCACACCTTCATCTGCGTCATAACGGCTCAGTTTATCATAAATGCCTACCACTTTCGTGATATTCTCAGTCCATACCGGACCGTGCGTAGAACAAATAGCCGAGATAGGAAGTCCACCCAACTTTTGCAAAGCTTTCTGTACCGGTGAACCGTATTTGCCGACGATGTTCGAATAATAACGAACCATTTCGCCCCAATAATGGTCGATATTCATGCGTGTATCCACGAAGCCGCCATCCAGCGTACCAAAACACCCGAAACCATCACCGGAGAAGAGTATGCCATCTGTTTCGTCAAATGTCATCATCGTTTCCGGCCAGTGTACCATCGGAGTCAGGTAAAAGCGCAGTTTATGACGTCCAAGAGCGAGAAAATCACCATCCTTAATCAGATATTGCTCGCCGGTCACACCATAAAAACCTTCGATCATACCGAAAGTCTGTTTATTGCCAACGATCACAATGTCGGGATAGTGTTGCTTAATCAATCGGATAGAACCTGAATGGTCCGGTTCCATGTGATTTATAATCAAATAGTTGATAGGACGGTCGCCTATGATATTTCTGATTTTTCGAAGATATACTTCGAAATAGCAAATATCCACTGTATCGATCAGTGCCACCATTTCATCATCAATCAGATAAGAGTTATACGAAACTCCATAGGGCAAAGGCCACATTCCCTCAAAGAGGTGCTTGTTACGGTCGTTAACTCCCACATAATGAACGTTTCCTTTAATTCTTGTTTTCTGTTCCATTCTTTTTTTTAGTTTAATTTAGCTACAGGGTACGAGTAACAACAATACCCAACGGTACCTCTCAGCTTGCAACTCGTAACTCGCAACTCATTCGCTTCGCAAAAATAGTTCTTTTTTTCTAAACCAGGTATGCCTTTCCCTGATAAGCACCCCTTTCTTTCATTCTTTTTTGCACGCGGGCAGTAAATTCATAATTCTTCAGCCCCCAATCGGGTGCAATCAGAAGTTCTTTCGGTGATTGTGAAACAAATCGCTCAAGTATCAGATCGGGGCGCAGGTGTTCCACATAGTCGATTACCAGATCGATATACTCGTCCACACTAAAGAGATGAAAATCCTCGGGGCGGCACTCAAACTCACGTGCCATTTTCGTACCACGTATCAACTGCAACTGATGCATTTTAAGAGTGGTCAATGGCAAACGGGACAATTCGGCCGCCTGAGCGATAATTTCGTCATGGGTCTCTCCCGGAAGACCGAGGATGACGTGTCCTCCGGTCAGAATCCCGCAAGCAGCCGTCCGGTTGACAGTTTCTACCGTATCGGCATAGGTATGCCCACGGTTGATACGTTTCAAAGTAACATCCCGGGTGGTTTCAATACCATATTCTACCAAAAGGAAAGTGTGCTCATTCAGTTCTTCCAGATATCGCAACAAGGGATCAGGCATGCAGTCCGGACGTGTGCCGATGACCAGTCCCACCACCCCGTCCACACTCAAAGCCTCTTCATATTTCCGTTTCAGTCCTTCAAGCTCGGCATAGGTATTGGTATAAGCCTGAAAATAAGCCAGATATTTCATATCCGGATATTTATGGGCAAAGAATTGCTTTCCTTCCTCAAGTTGCCGGGTGACGGATTTCTCCGTTTTACAATACTCGGGATTGAATGTTTGGTTATTACAGTACGTACAGCCTCCCAATCCCTTCGTTCCGTCCCGGTTAGGACATGTAAAACCCGCATTAAGAGATATCTTCTGTACCTTATAGGAAAAGTATTTTTTCAGAAAGAAAGTAAATTCGTTATATAAAGGCGTCGGAGCCGGTTTAGTCATAGAATATCATGCTTTTGTAAACAGTACAAATATACATAAAAAGTTATAGAAAAGAGCCGTTAGCTATTTTTTTCTGTATCTTCGCCCTTATACTGCTCTTTAAATTTATACGAAAGCACGTAACATCTGTAGATTGACGTTAACTTAGAAGATCTGAGAAAGTGTCTGATCTGAAAAGATTATATAAATAAAGAAAATGTGAGCAATGTCCACATGAAGCATCTTCTCCAACCGAGGGTGTAGCCATCCGGAGGAAAGGGTGTAGCCCTAGGCATAAAAGGGTGTAGTCATCCGCATCGTATGGCTACACCCTTTCACCTGTTCATAGATAGCGGTTATTAAAGTTCCAACCGCTCCTTCAGTAATTTATATCCGGAATTACTCACTTTCAGCCTTACGCCGTTTTTTAACGAGAGCTGATAATTTTCTTTTCCAAAGAGTTCAACCCGTGATATTTGCGTCACGTTCACTATTGTAGAACGATGCACACGCACAAATCCTGCTGATGGCAGATGGGCATCAAAATACTTCATGGTCTGCTCCTTGACATATTGTCCCGAAGGGGTCACCAATGTGACATAATCACCACATGCCTGTATGTAAAGCAACTCGTCGGTACGGATCAGATGAATGTGTGTACCATCTTTCACCGTGATGCGGTCAATACATTCCGCCTCTTCCGGCAACGCTTTATCTTCGCGGCATTCAATCTGCCTCAATTCTTCACGAAGGGCTTCCTCTCTCGAAACAGCCTCTTCTAATATCTCTTCCTGAACGGTATTCAGCGACTGCAAGCGATACCACAACATCATCACCCCCCAGGCCAATGCTCCAAACAATATACGGAAAGGAAGCGTCTCACCAAAAGGAGCATATACTTGTCCCATATTCTGTTCCAGCACATATTGCACGGCAAAACCTCCCGCCAGCCAGAAAAGCAGAGCCAAAGCGGCTATCAGCAAGTCGGTCTGCAATATAGAGACAAGGCCAATGACATACCATGCCAGATAGGCCAGGAGGCAAAGCAATCCGACAGATAAAATCCCGTCTATTGCAGCCGGAAGCGTGTCGGCTCCGGCATAGCCCCAAAGTAGAGTTGTTTGTATCCCTGCTGCTACAACGGCCAATATCAATGCCGTCATCCACCGCCGGGAAGATTCTTGTATAGGATGTATATCCATGTTTTATTTTCAACTTTTTATATCAATACCTCCGAATGTCAAATCACCCCGGATCACCAATATCCGGTTCTGATCGATCATACCCCCGCCAAAACGTTTGTCCTGACAACCGCCCAGACAGGTAGTACACCGAAACACTACTTTCCAATCGGAAGGCACATAAATTTCTATTCCACCAAATGTACAATCAATATCGAGAAACGTTTCTCCTTCGGGAAGAGTCGTACGCCGCAAGTCGATAACCGTCCCGCCAAAAGAGTTTTGTATAGTTCCGCCTTTAAACACTTCATCGAGCACCACCTGCCTGATGCCGCTAAATGTGTTTTCGGAGTGCAGCACTCCATCTGTTGAGTTATATTGGCTACTGGCAAAGTTCCCTCGGTGCGAACGCTCGTGCCGGGCTCGTTTCGGCCTGAACAGAAAAGCAAGTCCGATAACAATCAGGACAATCGGGAAAAGAGTGACATGAATTCCTGCAGGCATCCATCCCAAATACGGACTGATCAGATAGGCACCGATAGCAAGCAGTATCCCGCCCCGCAAAATCTGACGCCGCAACATCAAGTAAATTCCTAAAAGAATCAGTAACATTTGCCAGGAAACCAAAATACCAAACAAGGTATAAGAAATCCATCCCAGATTGCGAGCCAGCAAAAGCACTCCTGCCGTTATAAAAATAAAGGCGATAAAAAACTTACCGTATCTCCGAGCAGGAGATGAAAACTCTTTCTTTTCCATATATTATTTCATTGTTAATTATTTCTTTTAATCTTTGTGGGCAAAGATACGCCATTTACCACCTCCCGGAAATACTTTTTCGTCAATAACAGTACGCCAACCGATGAAAGGGGGATAATTCCCGATAAAACCGGACCTGTTTTTCACCGATTGCGTACAAGTTTGAACCGATATAGTCATATCTCTTTATCGGGAGACACTCCGGATTCTCTCCCCTTTGTCTCTATACACAAACAAAGCCGGGTAGAGCCTCCGTTTCATAGGGACAAAGCCTCCGTTTGTGTCCCGTACAGCCTCTGTCCGTATCAAACAGAGACTCTGTTTTTTCGTTAACCAACGCTATTTCACAGATATTTTACCCCTCCTGTTTTGAAGGCTCACCGTTTATCGTTACCTTTGCGGACACATAGAAACAACCTATAAAATCATCTAAGCCAATGAAAAGAAAATTCATTTTTCTGTTTTTCTGTCTGTGCTGCCTTGCCGGCTTTGCACAAGGAGGCAAAGCGCTCGACCTGAAAGAAATTAACTCGGGCAAGTTCAGCCCCGAAAACATTTATGGTGTGGTTCCCATGCCTGACGGCGAACACTACACACAAAGAAATGCCGAAGGTACACAGATCGTGAAATATTCCTTCCGCACGGGTGAACCGGTGGAAGTGGTATTCGATGTGACAAAAGCCCGCGAATGCCCCTTTAAGAAATTCGACAGTTACCAATTTTCACCGGACGGATCAAAAATACTGATTGCAACCGAAACCAAGCCCATCTATCGTCATTCTTATACGGCAGTCCACTACCTGTATCCGGTGAAACGGAACGACAAAGGAGTGACTACCAACAATATTGTTGAAAAGCTATCGGACGGTGGTCCGCAGCAAGCCCCGGTATTCTCTCCGGACGGAAACCTGGTGGCGTTTGTCCGTGATAATAACATCTTCCTGGTAAAGCTTTTGTATGGCAACAGCGAATCGCAAGTGACTGAAGACGGCAAGTTGAACAGTGTACTGAACGGTATTCCCGACTGGGTATACGAAGAAGAGTTCGGTTTCAACCGTGCCCTGGAATTCAATGCCGATAATACCATGCTGGCCTATGTTCGTTTCGACGAATCGGAGGTTCCATCATACACTTTCCCCCTGTTTGCAGGTGAAGCACCGCGTTATGATGCACTGCAGGATTATCCGGGAGAATACACTTACAAATATCCCAAAGCAGGTTACCCCAACTCCAAGGTGTCAGTACATACGTTCGACATCAAATCGAAAGTGACCCGTCAGGTGAAGCTGCCGATAGACGCCGACGGATATATCCCGCGCATCCGTTTCACTCAGGATCCCAACAAACTGGCCATCATGACACTGAACCGTCACCAGAACCGCTTCGACATGTATTTTGCCGATCCTCGCAGCACAGTGTGCAAACTGGCCCTACGCGACGAATCTCCTTATTACATCAACGAAAATGTATTCGATAACATTCAGTTCTATCCCGAATATTTCAGTTTTGTTAGCGATAAGAGTGGATATCCTCACTTGTACTGGTATAGCATGAACGGTAACTTGATCAAACAAGTGACCAGCGGCAACTATGAAGTAAAAAACTTTATCGGATGGAATCCGGATACCAACGAGTTTTATTACACCAGCAATGAAGAAAGCCCGATGCGTCAGGCGGTATACAAGATAGACCGTAAGGGCAAGAAGATGAAACTGAGCAATCAGCCGGGAACCAACAGTCCCATCTTCAGCAGCTCGATGAAATATTTCATGAACAAGTTTACCAGCCTCGATACTCCGATGCTGATTACCTTGAATGACAACACAGGTAAGGTCTTGAAGACTCTCGTAACAAATGATAAACTGAAACAGAAACTGGCCGAATATGCCATACCGCAAAAAGAATTCTTCACGTTCAAAACAACAGAAGGAGTCGATCTGAACGGCTGGATGATGAAACCGGTCAATTTCGATCCTGCCAAACGTTATCCGGTACTGATGTTCCAGTATAGCGGTCCGGGTTCACAACAGGTTCTGGACAAATGGGGAATCAGTTGGGAAACCTACATGGCAAGCCTCGGCTACGTGGTAGCTTGTGTAGATGGTCGCGGCACAGGTGGCCGTGGCAGTGAATTCCAGAAATGCACCTATCTGAACCTGGGCGTAAAAGAAGCTAAAGACCAGGTGGAAGCTGCCAAATATCTGGGTGGACTGCCTTATGTGGACAAAGGACGTATTGGTATCTGGGGATGGAGTTTCGGCGGATATATGACCATCATGAGTATGAGCGAAGGTACACCCGTGTTTAAAGCCGGAGTTGCTGTGGCCGCACCTACAGACTGGAAATATTACGATACAGTATATACCGAACGCTTTATGCGAACGCCGAAAGAAAATGCCGAAGGCTATAAAGCAGCTTCAGCATTCAGCCGTGCAGACAACCTGCACGGTAACCTGCTCCTTGTACACGGTATGGCAGATGATAATGTTCACTTCCAGAACTGTACAGAATATGCAGAGCACCTGGTACAACTCGGAAAACAGTTCGATATGCAGGTATACACCAACCGGAATCATAGCATCTATGGTGGAAATACCCGTAACCACTTGTATACGAAGCTGACGAACTTCTTCCGGAATAATTTATAAGAAACAGTTCTCGCCACAGAGAGGACACGGAGTACACTGAGGATTATTTTAATGATTGAATTTTAAAATAAAACTCTGTGTACTCCGTGTCTTCTGTGGAGAATCATAGAATAAAAACAGTACTATATGGGAAACGATAAACGGGTGCGCAAACCCGAATGGCTTAAAATCAGCATTGGAGCCAATGAACGCTATACCGAGACCAAACGCATTGTCGAATCGCACTGCCTGCACACCATCTGTAGCAGTGGGCGTTGCCCCAACATGGGCGAATGCTGGGGAAAAGGAACAGCTACGTTCATGATTGCCGGTGACATCTGTACCCGCAGTTGTAAATTCTGTAATACCCAGACCGGACGACCTCTGCCTTTGGATCCCGACGAACCGACCCACGTTGCAGAATCAATTGCCCTGATGAAACTCTCACACGCAGTTATCACATCTGTAGACCGCGACGATCTGCCTGATTTGGGTGCAGCCCATTGGGCACAAACAATTCGTGAAATCAAACGACTAAATCTGGAAACAACTACCGAAGTACTGATTCCCGATTTCCAAGGACGCAAAGAGCTTGTTGAGCAAGTGATAAAAGCCTGTCCCGAAATCATCTCCCATAACATGGAGACTGTGAAACGCATCAGTCCACAGGTGCGTAGTGCCGCCAACTATCACACCAGCCTGGAAGTGATCCGCCAAATAGCCGAAAGCGGTATTACGGCAAAATCGGGCATTATGGTTGGTCTGGGTGAAACTCCTGCTGAAGTAGAAGAGTTAATGGACGACCTGATTTCCGTCGGTTGCAAAATCCTCACCATCGGGCAATATCTGCAGCCAACCCACAAACACTTCCCGGTTGCAGCATACATTACTCCGGAACAGTTTGCTGTTTATAAAGAAACAGGACTGAAGAAAGGGTTCGAACAAGTGGAAAGCGCACCATTAGTACGCTCCTCGTATCATGCAGAAAAACATATCCGATTTAATAATAAGTAGTAAGAACATAACAGGCTCCTTGTTTGTTTTACAAGTAAACGGCAAAATAATACAATAAAAACATATGGGTAACAAAGGAGTACTTTCTTCTGCATTTAATATGTCATTGGGCTTTATCCCTGTTATTGTTTCCATCCTCTTATGCGAATTTATAACACAGGACATATCAATCTATATCGGTACAGGTATCGGGCTTATCTATTCGTATAGGTCTCTGTCTCGTAAAGGGGCCCGCATACCCAATTTTATCCTCTATATCTCTACGGGAATCTTGACATTACTGACTCTGGCAAGCTTTATTCCCGGAGATTTCGTTCCGGAAGGAGCATTGCCGCTTACACTTGAAGTCAGCATACTGATTCCGATGGTTATTCTATTCCTGCACAGGAGGAAGTTCATCAGCCACTACCTGCGTCAAAATGCCCAATGCAACCGGCGGTTGTTTGCTCAAGGAGCAGAATCTGCCATTGTATCCGCACGGGTCGTACTGATTTTAGGTATTCTCCATTTTGCTGTCATCAGCCTGACGGTTTTGGTAGCACATCCCCTCACCCGGACTTCCATACTTGTACTTTATCACGTATTGCCGCCTACTATATTTATTCTCAGCATCCTGCTCAATCAAATAGGTATCCGTTACTTTAATCATGTAATGGCGCATACGGAATATGTCCCCATCGTCAATACCCGTGGTGATGTAATCGGAAAAAGTCTGGCTGTGGAAGCTATCAACTATAAGAATGCCTACATTAATCCGGTGATACGCATTGCTGTTTCCACCCACGGCATGTTGTTCCTCTGTAATCGTCCGCAAAGCTGCATCCTCGATAAAGGCAAAGTGGATATACCGATGGAGTGTTACCTCCGATACGGGGAGACACTGACGGCGGGAGCCAACCGCTTATTGAGCAATGCTTTTCCGAAGGCCTCTGATCTGAAACCGACATTTACCATCTCCTATCATTTTGAAAACGAACAGACCAATCGTTTGGTCTATCTGTTCATTGTCGATATGGAAGACGACTCCATTCTCTGCGATCCACGATTCAAAGGAGGAAAGTTATGGACTTTCCAACAAATAGAGCACAACTTAGGTACTCACTTCTTCAGCGAGTGTTTCGAGTTGGAATACGAGCACCTGAAACAGGTTATTGGTATAAGAGAAAAATACAAGGTATCTTAGTCAGGTCGGGTACTTTTCCTTGCCACTCTTTTATGGTTTTAGTACGGATATATTCTCCCTCACAAGTGATATTCGCTGCAATACACAAGCGAGTCTGCGGACGACAATTATGCAGAATATCCTCCACCATCTTATTGTTACGATAAGGTGTTTCTATAAATAGCTGTGTCTGATGCTCGGCATATACCCGTTGCTCAAGAGCTTTTATTTTTTTTGCACGCTCACCCGGCTCTATAGGCAGATAGCCATGAAAGGCAAAACTCTGCCCGTTAAACCCCGAACCCATCACAGAAAGAATGATAGACGAAGGTCCTACCAACGGAACTACTTTCAGGTTTTTACGTTGTGCAATAGCCACCACGTCAGCTCCCGGATCGGCTACAGCAGGACAGCCGGCTTCGGAAATCACTCCCATGGACAAACCGCCTGCCAGCGGTTTCAGATAACCGGAAATATCTTCAGGAGAAGTATGTTTATTCAGCGGGTAAAAAGTGAGTGAGTCAATATCAATCTCACGGTCTACCTTTTTCAGGAAGCGGCGGGCCGAGCGAACATCTTCGACAATGAAGTGCTTGATGCCCTGAATAATTTCTTTATTATAAGAAGGTAATACAGACTCGATTGGAGTGTCGCCCAAAGTGACGGGCAAAAGATAAAGAGCGGTATCCATGAATAGGCTATTTAATAGTTGAAATTTTACGGATTAAAACGCGATTCCGTGAACATACGTTCATAGTCGCTCATTTCAAGCAATTGCCGTAAAGTTGTTTTCTTATGATGTTTCATATACGAAGTGATGATTTTCGTACCGATCCAGGTACCTACCATCGAAGGCGCATTCTCGCCTAAAGTGTTAGTGAAAGGAGCCGGACGGGTATATTGACGTACCACCATCGGATCCGTAGCATGCAAATGATCTTGCTCAAGAATATATCTCCACATCTGCTGTTGGTTCTCTTTACACCATTCCCTTTCTAAATCCGAATATCCCAACGCTTCTTCCGATGAGGAATAGTCCAACAGATGTTGTACCACATAATTGATTTTACCATAATGCATCATTACATCGAGTAATGTACGGGAGTAATCCATCGGAAAAGGATACTGGCTCATCAGATAGAACACCAAACAATCGGGGACGATCCGATCAGGACGCATAGTACGCCGCTGATAGTTGTAATAGAAACGCTTGTAAAGCGGATAGTCTTCACCCATATACTTGTCAAGACTAATACCCAACACGCTGTCAGACAGAACAATGGATTCATTGAATGCCGAGATCTGCGTATATATCATAGGAATCATGATATCCGGAATCTCCTTTTGTAATTTCCCAAACCCTTTGGTCAGATTTTTTTCAACCGATTCCAATTCCGGGTATTTGGCCTCCACATCTTCTATAAGACGGACCAAGGTTGTATCCGAATAGAAAGTTTTCAATCGCTGGAAAATATGGTCATCGCTCACCTGGCCAATAGCCAATACATCTTCAATCAACAATTTGGTGGGCAAGGCATACTCCAGGTTCATTTTTTGTAAAGCAGAAAAGCTGTTGAAACGAACGTATTCGTCCAACAGCTTATCATATCTGACTACGGAAATTCCCTCTTCTTCCATAGGGTCCGCCACAGGTTCCGCTTTCCCCACCCGGCAGGATGCGAAAAGCAGACTCAGCAAAATAAGAAGAATATCGTCTTTCCGTATTTTCATTACCTTAACCGTAAATGATATTACCGTTTTCGTCTTTATATTCGTCCAGCCCCTTTTCGTAAGTAGCCATTGCACGCAGACTCATACCAACACTTGAAAAACCTCCATCGTGGAACAGGTTCTGCATAGTTACCTTACGGGTAAGATCGGAGAACATTACGATACAGTAATCAGCACATTCGTCGGCTGAAGCATTACCGAGCGGAGACATACGATTAGCAAAGTCATACAGTTTATCCATACCCTTCACACCAGAACCGGCAGTTGTAAAGGTAGGCGACTGGGAAATAGTATTCACACGCACGTTGTGCTCACGACCATAGATATAACCAAAACTGCGGGCAATAGATTCAAGTAATGCTTTTGCATCCGCCATATCGTTATATCCGTAGAAAGTACGCTGTGCAGCTACATAACTCAATGCCACGATAGAACCGTATTCTGCAATTGCATTTTGCTTCTTGGCAGCCTGAATCATTTTATGGAACGAAACAGCTGAAACATCCAGCGTAGTATTCAACATATTATAATCGAGATCATCATAAGTACGTTTCTTACGAACATTCGGTGACATACCGATAGAGTGCAATACAAAATCAATTTGTCCACCCAAAACTTCCATCGAGCGTTTGAATACGTTCTCCAAATCTTCTACGTTGGTGGCATCAGCAGCAATCACTTCGCAATTCAGCTTTTCTGATAAAGCAGAAACCTGTCCCATGCGAACAGCAACAGGAGTATTTGATAATGTAATAACAGCACCTTCTTCAACGGCTCTTTCGGCTACTTTCCAGGCAATAGACTGCTCGTTTAATGCACCGAAAATAATACCTCTTTTTCCTTTCAACAAATTGTAACTCATACCTTTTAATGTTAAATTAGGTTGCAAAGATATAGATTTTCTGCATAAAAGCACGAAAAGTGTGCAAAGAAAAGAGGGAAACCACAAAAAATACAGTGAATTTGATTATTTATTAATAGATAATAGAGTCTCCTACAACAAAATGACAATTCTTACTCCCGAAATATAAAGCAATTGTCTATCATCTCAATGACAACAGTATTCCTTATTTATATCAAGCGTACTTTGAATCACTATATAAATAGCCAGAGAGAGTCGACAGGTTGCCGCAATCGTTTGTCGGAATACATATAAAAAAGATCAGTCTAAACAAAAAGAAAAAAGTAGTAATTCAAAAATAGAAAAGGCAAAGTTCTGTTGGTACTTTACTTCAATAAATTTGCATCAAAATACATTTTCTAATATTAAGTTAATAATCACATTATATTTATAATGCAAAAGAAGATAACGGGACAAAGATAATAATATCTTTTAATAAATCATAAATTCAAGGTTTATTTTTTCATGTATATTATGAAATACATTTTAGCTTAAAAACAGGAATATACTTCTTTGGCAAATATAGTAGACTATAAGTAATACTCAATAATATTGGAACCCAATCCCCCTACCGATCAGTCAATATCTACTATAACCAACTAATAAACAACAGATAACATTATTGAGGTCCATAGTATATCTGTACGCCTATTACAACATATCAGACTGTCATAATCAATTAAGTACCAACAGAACTAAGCCTGAAGCAACAATGTAAAGATAGATCATAAAACACAATAAATAGAATAACCCTAATTTAAAAAGCTTATGAGATAAAAAACAGAGAAATGACCTCACACAAACTCCGGAAAACCATTTTTCCGGGAAACCTAAGAAACAAACTATTCAAAATGAAGTTTAACCGAACAATTTAGTGTATGACAAAAAAAATCAACCTATTTCCAAGCCTTATACGGTTTCGGGAAACCAATCGCCTAAAAATGGCAATTGCTGCATCTATCATGCTATGGTGTATGGCACCCCAACAAGCAGTTGCAGATACGTATGAAAAACACGAAGTTGCCAGTATTCAGCAGCAAAAGGTAAAAGCGAACGGTACTGTAGTAGATCAGACCGGCGAACCTCTAATCGGCGTTTCTGTAAAAGTAAAAGACGCGCCTAATGGAACAATCACCAATTTAGATGGTAAATTCTCCATCGATGTAGCCAAAGGTGCTACACTTGAAATATCCTATGTGGGATATAAAACCGTCATTGTAAAAGCCGAATCAACCCCAATGCACATTGTCTTAAAAGAAGATAGTGAAATGATAGATGAGGTAGTGGTAGTTGGTTATGGCTCACAGAAAAAGGTTAATGTCACCGGTGCCGTAGGCATGGTCAATTCCGAAGTACTTGAAGCTCGTCCGGTACAAAATGTATCGCAAGCTTTACAAGGTGTGGTACCGGGTTTGAACCTCTCTGTCAACAACGGTGGTGGTTCACTGGATAGTGAGATGAGTATTAATATTCGTGGTACAGGTACCATCGGCGACGGCTCCGGATCGTCTCCATTGGTATTGATCGATGGCATTGAGGGCAGCCTGAATACAGTAAACCCCAATGATATTGAATCGGTATCGGTACTGAAAGATGCTGCATCAGCTTCTATTTATGGTGCACGTGCCGCATTCGGTGTGGTTTTGGTAAAAACCAAAAGCGGACAATCGGGAAAACCCAGAGTGACCTATTCGGGTAATGTGCGCTTCTCTGATGCGACTAATATTCCTGAAATGCTGGATTCTTATACTTTCGCACAATACTTTAACCGTGCAGCGGCAAATGATAATGGTGGTACTGTTTTCAGTAAAGAGCAACTGGAACGCATCAAAGCATACCAGGATGGTACCTTAAAATCATCAGCTACCTTTAACGAACAATCACGCCGATGGAACTACTATACGGGATCGAATGCAAATACCGACTGGTTTAAGGAAGTGTATGAAGATTGGGTTCCTTCCATGGATCACAATCTTAGCATCAGTGGTGGCACAGATAAAACTCAATATATTGTCAGTGGAAGCTTTCTCGATCAGAAAGGTTTGATCCGCCATGGCAAAGATACCTTCCAGCGCTACACTTTAAATGGTCGAATCACAAGTAACATCACAGACTGGTTTACATTGGGATATTCAACCAAATGGACACGTGAAGATTATGATCGTCCAAGTTACCTGACGGGATTGTTCTTCCACAATGTGGCACGCCGCTGGCCGACTGTACCTGTCTATGACGATAACGGATACCTGACCGAACCATCCGAACTGATCCAGCTGGAAGACGGAGGCAGACAAATCAACCAGAAGGACCTCTTCACACAACAACTGCAACTGACCTTCGAACCAATCAAGAACTGGAAAATTTATGTAGAAGGAAGTTTGCGTGTGACCGCCAATAACCAACATTGGGAAGTACTGCCTGTTTATCAGCACGATGTAGACGGTAACCCGGTAGGTATGACATGGGATGCAGGTGTAGGCAGCTATCCGGTAGGCGGTTCAAAAGTGTCTGAATATGCTTATAAAGAGAATTACTATTCTACCAATATCTATTCAGATTACTTCAAGCAACTGGATAACGGGCACTATTTCAAGGCAATGGTAGGTTTCAACGCCGAGCTGTACAAGGACCGCAGTGTAAGTGCGGACAAATCAACCTTGATTACTCCATCCGTACCGACAATTAATACCGCAGTAGGTGAACCCAGTGTAGCAGGTGGATATAGACATACCTCAGTGGCCGGTTTCTTTGCCCGTTTAAACTGGAACTACAAAGACCGCTACATGCTGGAAGCCAACGGACGCTACGATGGTTCTTCACGCTTTATCGGTGACAAACGTTGGGGATTCTTCCCGTCATTCTCAGGTGGTTGGAACATCGCCCGTGAAGCATTTTTCGAAGAAACCGCCAACAAGTTGAAAATTGGTACACTGAAACTGAGAGCATCGTGGGGACAGTTGGGTAACACCAACACCAATGAAGCCTGGTATCCTTTCTACCAGACTTTACCGCAAGGACAGAACTACGGATGGTTAGTAAACGGTGTACGCCAGAATTATGCCAGCAATCCGGGTATCGTCAGTAGCGAAAAGACCTGGGAAACCATCGAAACATGGGATGCCGGTCTGGACTGGGGATTATTCAACAACCGTCTGACCGGTTCATTCGACTATTTCGTACGTTACACATACGACATGATTGCCACCGCTCCGGAACTCCCCTCTATTCTGGGTACAGGTGTTCCTAAAATCAATAATGCCGACATGAAATCGTATGGTTTCGAGTTGGAAATCGGCTGGAGAGACAGAATCAAAAACTTCTCTTATGGAGTGAAATTTGTCCTCTCGGATGCGCAACAAAAGATTCTGAAATACAACAATCCCGACAAGAGTCTTAGTAATCCTTATTATGAAGGACAGAAGTTAGGAGAGATATGGGGATACAAAACAATTGGAATCGCACAAAGCGATGAAGAAATGAACCAACATCTTGCCAATGCCAAGCAGCCGATGGGGCAGAAATGGGCAGCAGGTGACATCATGTATGCCGATCTCGACAATAGCGGCTCAGTGGACCAAGGTAACTACAAAGTAGGTGATTCGGGCGACTGGCAGATTATCGGAAACAACACCCCTCGCTTCAACTATGGTATCACGATAGATGCTGCTTGGAAAGGTTTAGACTTCCGTGCCTTTGTACAAGGTATCGGCAAACGTGATTATTGGCTGAACGGCCCGTACTTCTGGGGATTCTCCGGAGGTGGCGAATGGGCTTCCGCCGGATTTAAAGAACATTGGGATTTCTGGCGTCCGGAAGGTGATCCCTTGGGAGCTAACACCAATTCGTACTTCGCACGTGTCATCCGCGGTACATCGAAAAACCAGCAACGTCAGACACGTTACTTGCAAGATGCTTCGTATTGGCGCTTGAAAAACATCCAGATCGGATATACATTACCCAAAGTATGGACAAAGAAAGCAGGAATGGAATCAGTACGTGTTTATGTATCGGGCGACAACCTGCTGACTGTATCAGACATCACCGGAGTATTCGACCCCGAAAACCTGGGAACCCAATGGACCGATCCGGGTAAAGTATATCCGTTACAGAAAGTAATTGCAATTGGTTTAACCGTAAATTTCTAAAAAACGAATCATTATGAAACTAAAAAATAGAATCATACAATTATGTGTACTGACAGGGGGAGTATTACTTTTCCCATCATGTAACGACTTCCTAGACAGGGAGCCGCTGGATCAGGTAACACCGGAATCGTATTTCCAGAATGCAGATCACTTGGCAGCTTATAGTATTTCAAAATATCAGAATCTGTTCTCTACTCATAGCGGATTTAGTGCGGGTACTGTAAACAATGACGGTGCTACCGACAATATGGTTTCAGGCGGCAGCAGCGGTAGCGGACTCCAGAATTACTACACCAAGGATGTTTGGAAGACAGAAGCAGCCAATGACAACTGGGACTTCTCCTTTTTTCGTTATTGCAATTACTTCTTTGAAAAAGTACTCCCCAAATATGAGGCAGGAGAGATATCAGGTAACGCTGACGATGTGAAGCATTATATCGGTGAAATGTACTTTATCCGTGCCTGGAAATATTTCCAGAAGCTGAGGATGTATGGAGACTATCCGATTATCACAGAAGTATTACCGGATAATGCGGAAATATTGATAGAAAAAGGTGTACGACAACCACGTAACAAGGTGGCGCGTTTCATTCTTGAAGATCTTGACAAGGCCGCCGAGTACATGCACGACCATGGTTTTGCCGGCAACAACCGCTTGAACAAGCAATGTGCTTTGTTAATCAAATCACGTGTAGCACTCTACGAAGCTACTTTCGAGAAATATCATCAGGGTACGGGACGTGTACCGGGTGATGCCAACTGGCCGGGTAAACGAGTGCATCCTGATTATAAGTATGATGCCAATACCGAAATAAACTTCTTTCTGGACCAGGCGATGTCCGCAGCAGAACAAGTAGCCGATGTCATTAAGCTGACACCTAACAGCGGTGTGTTCAATCCGGCAAATGACAACGACATTTCGGGATGGAATGATTATTTCGATATGTTTTCAGCCGAAGACATGAGTGGATTTGAAGAAGTGCTCTTCTGGCGTGATTATTACTCCGGCGACTTTACCATCGCACACGGCGCTACAGCTTATGTAGCTTCGGGAGGCAACAACGGTATGTTGCACAACTATGTACAATCTTTCCTGATGAAAGACGGTATGCCTTGGTATGCAGCCACAGCCGCATATCCTTTTAAAGGTGACGAACGGGTAATGGATGAAAAAGCCAACCGCGACGAACGTCTGCAACTCTTCTTATTTGGTGAGGAAGATATGATACCGGCCGTATCCAACGCTACAACCAATGCCATGAAAACATATCAGGACGCAAATTACCCCAATATAATCGTAGCCGAATCGGAAATCAAAGACTTAACAGGATATCGTATTCGTAAATGTCTCTCTTACGACCAGAAACAATATGTTTCGGGACAGGCTCAGTCTACAACCGGTTGTGTGATTTTCCGTGCAGTAGAAGCTTATCTAAACTATATGGAAGCTGCCTGCATGAAGAATAACGGGAATGTTACGGGAAAAGCTGCCGAATATTGGAGAGCTGTACGCATACGTGCAGGAGTTGATCCGGACTTCACTAAAACCATTGCCGCAACAGACTTGAGCAAAGAAAACGATTTGGCTAAATACAAAGGCGAGAATGAAATGATCGATGTGACACTTTTCAATATCCGCCGCGAACGTCGTTGCGAATTCATTGGCGAAGGCATGCGTATGGATGACCTGATTCGTTGGAGATCATTAGACAGACTGTTGGTCGAACGATTTATTCCCGAAGGATTTAACTTCTGGGGAAGTGACGCTTACAAACGTTATGAAGGAGAAGATGCCAAGTTCGAATATATCGAAGGCCCGGACAACGCTATGGCAAATGTTTCATCCAGAAAATTATCCAACTATTTACGTCCTTATTCTGTTGTACAAAAGAATAATGAAATCTATGACGGTTATACTTGGGCTAAAGCGCATTATCTCTATCCCGTACCTATCCGACAGATCGAATTATTATCACCGTCAGGCGAAATAGCTTCATCGGTTATCTATCAGAACCCATACTGGCCTGAAGAAAGAAACACAGCAGCTATAGAATAATTATATCAAATATATAAATATTGATTTTTAGTATAATAATAAGGAGGTTGTGGTAAGAGATTTATAGCAACTACATAAGGTTTAAAAAAGGAAAATTGAAAAAGGGTGTCCGTGAGGATACCTTTTTTTGCATTCATTATCGCTATTGAAATGATATGGAAAGTCTTGCCCTTTCATACTTTTCCGGTATACATGCCTTTGCAGTAGACACTTATCGATATCTTAAAGTCAATCAAGACGAAAACATCACCAATTATCAAGCCAATCGGCAACGTAGGTATAATAAGAAAAAGGGAGAAATGATGTTATAGGGAAATACATAAAAAGGCCAAGTTCTCCAGGTACTTATTCTGAAATAATCAAAGCAACTTTTTATTTACTAATATTAAGTTAACTTAAGCAGTATAGTCATAATTCATCAGCTATACTTACGACAAAGGTAAACATTCATTTTAATAAACCATAAAATTAAGTGATTTTTTTTGCATAAATACTAAAATATGTTCCATCATCCATAGCTATTCTTGTCTTTTCGTTAAATCCAAGTAGACTTCAAGTAGAACACAAAAGGCCATTTCCAGTCATAAACATACAATATAAGGGGGAGATCTGATACACATATTTCCTACATAAAGGGTAGGTAGTAAAAGCATTACTACCTTTATCTCTCTTTTCCCCTTATATAGCTATTCTCATATATCTACTCAAAAATAAGTACCTGGAGTACTTTATAATAGTCATAACTCCGTACCATCAGCACATCTCAGACAAGACAAAAACGATATTATAAGATAACCCTAATCAGACAAGCTTATGGAGTAGAAACAAAAAAGACACTTAAACATCACTTCCGGCAAGATAAATCTTTACCGGAAAAATCTCAAAAAACAAACTATTCAAATTTATGTTTAACCGAACAATTTAGTGTATGAAAGAAAAAACCAACCTGTTTCCAAGCCTGATACGACTTCGGGAAACAAGTCGCCTAAAAATAGCAATTGCCGCTTCTATCATGCTTTGGTGTGCAACACCTCAGCAAGCCACGGCTGATACTAACGAAGAACACGCGATTGAAGCTGTACAACAAGCTAAAGTAAAAGTAAAAGGTACTGTAGTAGATGAAACCGGAGAACCGATGATCGGTGTAGCCGTAAAAGTTCTCGCAAACAACACAGGTACCATTACCGACCTGGAAGGAAAATTCTCGGTCGAAGCCCCTCTAGGAGGCGCCATCCAAATTTCATTTATCGGATACAAAACCGTTACGGTGAAAGCAAGTAGCGAGCCTATCAGTGTGACGTTGAAAGAGGATTCTCAACAGTTGGACGAAGTCGTAGTAGTAGGTTACGGCTCACAGAAAAAGGTGAATGTAACCGGTTCTGTCAGCATGGTGGACTCAAAAGTAATCGAATCTCGTCCGGTACAAAACGTATCACAAGCCCTTCAAGGTGTGGTTCCGGGATTGAATATGTCAGTAGGTAATAGCGGTGGCACACTGGACAGTAGTCTCAGTATCAATATCCGCGGTGCCGGTACCATCGGCGAAGGTTCGAGCGGAAGCCCGTTGGTATTGATCGACGGCATCGAAGGTGACATGAACACAGTGAACCCGAATGACATCGAAAACATTTCAGTATTAAAAGATGCCGCCTCTTCTTCTATCTACGGTGCACGTGCTTCTTTCGGTGTAATCATGATTACAACCAAGAGCGGTAAATCCGGTAAGACTCGTGTGAATTACTCGGGCAATGTACGTTTCTCCGATGCAATTCAGATTCCGGATATGGTGGATTCTTATACCTTCGCACAATACTTCAACCGTGCTAACACAAACGATGGAGGAGGTTTGGTATTTGACGAAGCGGCCTTGGAGCGTATTAAAAACTATCAGACAGGGAAATACACCGATCCGAACACTCCTGAATACTATGGAGCGAAGGCCGGTAATGACGGAAAATGGCAAAACTATACAGGTTCCTTCGCCAACACAGACTGGTTTAAAGAGTTCTATAAAAATTGGGTACCCTCAACAGAGCACAATCTGAATATCAGCGGCGGTACAGACAAACTCACTTATATGATCAGTGGCAGTTTTCTTGACCAGAAAGGTCTGCTAAGACACGGTGAAGATCAGTTCAACCGTTACACCATGAACGCAAAAATTTCTGCAAAGTTAACCGACTGGGTTACTTTGAACTACACCAGCAAGTGGACACGCGAAGATTACGACCGTCCGACTTACATGACCGGTCTGTTCTTCCATAATATCGCCCGCCGTTGGCCGACTTGTCCGGTAAGAGATCCGAACGGACATTATCAGCAGAAAATGGAAATAATCGAAATGGAAGACGGTGGTAAACAAACCAGCCAGAAAAACTGGTATACCCAACAATTGCAGGCCATCTTCGAACCCATAAAAGACTGGCGTATCGTAGCAGAAGGCAGTATGCGTACCTATACACGCAAACAATCATGGGCTGTGCTTCCTATTTACGCTTATGATGCCGACAATCAACCCTATTTATTAGGATGGGGCGATAATGCAGCCGGTTATTCCGAAGTACAAGACTCACGTGAAAGTGAAGACTACTTTTCTACCAATATTTATACGGACTTCGCCAAGACCTTCGGTGATCACAACTTTAAGATAATGGTCGGTTTCAATGGTGAGCTTTACCGCCCAAGCGGGCTGACTGGGTTCGGTACAGACCTGATCAGTCCTGAAGTACCGTCTTTGGGATTGACACAAGACAATAAAAAAGCCAGTTCATGGGCCAGTGAAAAAGCAATCGCCGGTTTCTTCGGACGTTTAAATTATAACTATAAAGAACGCTACATGCTTGAGGCCAACCTTCGCTACGACGGTTCTTCCCGATTTATCGGTGACAAACGCTGGGGGCTTTTCCCATCATTCTCCGCAGGATGGAACATCTCACGCGAAGCATTCTTTGAACCACTGACTCAAGTGGTAGGAACTTTAAAACTGAGAGGTTCGTGGGGACAGCTCGGTAATAACAATACCAGTGAAACGAACGCTTGGTATCCATTCTACCAAAACATGCCTACAGGCAGTGCTTCCTCGGGATGGTTGATCAACGGCAAAAAACAGAATGTAGCCGGTCTGCCCGGTATCGTCAGCAGTTTGATGACCTGGGAAACCATCGAATCATGGAACGTGGGTATCGACTGGGGATTGTTTGACAACCGTCTGACAGGTTCATTCGATTACTACAACCGCTATACATACGACATGATCGGTCCGGCTCCTACACTGCCCTCCGTATTGGGTGCCAGCGCTCCACAAATCAACAACTGCGATATGAAATCGTATGGTTGGGAATTAGAGCTTTCATGGAGAGACCGCATTCAGCAGTTCAATTACGGTGTCCGCCTCGTCATGTCTGACAATATGCAGAAAATATTGGAATACCCGAATAAAACCTTGTCTTTGGGCGAAAAGTACTATACAGGAAAAACCATAGGTGAGATTTGGGGATATAAAACCATCGGAATTGCACAAACCCAAGAAGAGATGGACAAGCACTTAGCCAACGGAGGAAAACCGAACTGGGGATCAGCCTGGGGTGCCGGTGATATCATGTATGCCAATATTGACGGAAAAGACGGTGTGAACAGCGGTGCCAATACAGTAAACGACCATGGCGATTTAAAGATTATCGGTAACAGCACTCTGCGTTACAACTTCGGTCTGACATTGGACGGTTCCTGGAAAGGACTCGACTTCTCACTCTTCATTCAGGGAGTGATGAAAAGGGATTACATGTTGGACGGTCCGTATTTCTGGGGAGCCAACGGAGGTATGTGGCAATCATGCGTATTCAAGGAACACCTCGACTATTGGCGTCCTGAAGGCGACCCATTGGGAGCAAACACCAATGCCTACTATCCGAAACCATACTTCAGCAGCGATAAAAACCAAAAAACGCAAAGCGGTTACTTACAAAATGCAGCCTACTGCCGCCTGAAGAATGCACAAATAGGTTACACTCTTCCCAAAGCATGGACCAAGAAAGCCGCCATGGAATCGGTACGTGTTTATGTATCAGGAGACAACTTGCTGACAATCTCAGGCATCAGTGACATATTCGACCCGGAAACACTGGGTGGAGACTGGGGACCGGGTAAATTATATCCGTTGCAGAGAACTATTTCAATCGGCTTAAACGTTAACTTCTAATTCATTGAATGAACTATGAGACTAAAATTAAAACATATATACTTCTGCTCATTGATAGCAATGGGCGGATTGGCGATAACTTCGTGCGAGGATTTTCTCGACCGGTCACCTATCAGCCAGGTAACTCCTGAGAAGTACTTCAGTACAGTAGACCAGGTAGCAAACTACCTCAATAACTACTACAACGACTATCTGGACGACTCCAGAAATTATAAGCTATATCACCAACAGGCTTGGAACTCAGGCATGCAACGCAACGATGCCAACACAGACAACCTGTTGGCAGACGACAGTAGCCTGGATTATTTTGCCGGTAACTGGCAGGTAGGAAGCGGGAAATCGATTCAAGCTCCATTAAACCGGATCCGTACATGGAATTACCTGCTTGAACAAGTACTTCCCAAAGAAAAAGAAGGATCGATTCAAGGATCGGTTGAGGACCTGAAACACTACATCGGCGAAGCTTACTTCTTCCGTGCCATGGCCTACTACAAAGCATTGGTGAAATATGGCGACTATCCTATCGTAGATAAAGTTCTCCCCGATCAGGAAGAGATTTTACTGGAGTACAGTACACGTGCTCCGCGCAATGAAGTAGCCCGCCAGATTCTGAAAGATTTGGATGAAGCTATCAACCGTATGCACGACCAGGGTTTCCAAAACAACCAGCGTATCAACAAGCAGGTGGCTCAACTCTATAAATCAAGAGTAGCCCTGTTCGAAGCTACTTTCGAGAAATATCATCGGGGAACCGGACGTGTGCCGGGAGATGAAAGTTGGCCGGGTGCTAAAATGTCTTACAACAGCGGCAAAACGTTCAACATTGACGGTGAGATAGACTTCTTTCTGACCGAAGCCATGAATGCAGCAGCAGCCGTAGCCGACCACTGCACGCTGACCGAAAACTCACACGTGCTAAATCCGGAGTATGGACAAATCTATAATTGGAACCCGTATTACGAAATGTTCAGCACACCGGATGCTTCCGGTTATAGCGAGGTGTTGTTGTGGAAACAGTATGACAAATCATTAAATGTTTCACATTGTGCGCCTGCACGTCTGCAGAACGGTGACCGTACCGGATTGACTCGCGGATTCATTACTACTTTCTTGATGAAAAGCGGTTTGCCTATTTATGCTGCAGGCAACGAATATCACGGTGATGTATCTATCTCGGATGAAAAAGAAAATCGCGACGAACGTCTGCAACTGTTTGTATGGGGTGAAAAAGATGTATTGCACAGTGATACCAAAAACCCGGCTGTAGCAGCAGCCGGCACAACACTGCTTTTCGGAGTTCCGAATATCATCTCCGAACAGAAACAGACTCAAGACCTTACAGGATACCGCCCACGTAAAGCTCACACTTACGATTACGCACAGACTAAGGGTGACGAACTGCTAGGGACCAATGCTTGTGTTGTCTTCCGTTCTGCAGAAGCTAACCTCAATTACATGGAAGCCTGCTACGAGAAAACCGGTTCACTGGATGCCAAGGCACAAAAGTATTGGAAAGCACTCCGCACACGCGCCGGTGTTGACGACGATTATGCCAAGACTATTGCAGCAACCGACTTGAGCAAAGAAAATGACTTAGCCGTTTACTCGGGCAGCAAAATGGTGGATGTTACCCTCTATAATATCCGTCGCGAACGCCGTTGTGAATTCATCGGTGAAGGTATGCGCTGGGACGACCTGAAGAGATGGCGTTCCTGGGATCAATTGCTGACCAAACCCTATATCATTGAAGGTATCAACTTCTGGGATGCCGCTTATAAAGATCACAAGGACATTAAGGACGATGGTACCCTTGATGCAAACGTTTCGCCCAAAAGCGACAGCAAATACTTACGCCCACTTCGCAGAACCTCAATCAATAATGAATTGTATGACGGTCTGACTTGGCGTAAAGCATTTTATCTGGATCCGATCGGCATAGAAGATATGTCTTTGACCGCTACCAATCCGGAAGATATCAACACAACTCAGTTGTATCAGAATCCTTACTGGCCGATGACTGCCGGTAAAGCATTGGAATAGTGTTTTCGATAGGAACTAAATACAAAAACAATATAATTTTTTACTAAGTATTGATTTTTAGTATAATAGGGTGTTGTGGTAAGAGATTTATAGCAACTACATAAGGTTTAAAAAAGGAAAAGGGAAGGGAAGTCCGTGAGGATCTCCCTTTTCTATTTTACTCAAAAACGGAAGACTATCCTTTGCACATGGCCCTCAACCAGACACTTCTCCTTATTAACATTGTTAACACTATCTGTGAGACCTTCCTTTATCTCCTGATAAAGAACAAGTTTTTTACATCGAAAGGGCTTGTTATTTAAATACAGAACACTTGCTTTAACATAGAATTAAAACAAGCATTGACCGAAGGAAGAAGGAAAGGCCACAATATCTTGGTTTCTAACGAGATATCAAAGGAAAGTTCCAGTTTCTCCCCCAATAATACATATACGGTAATGAAAGAGATATTTGCTATTTCAACAACTAAATTTTCTATCGTAAATCGGAATAAATGACTTCAACCGATATCATAAAAAGAAATCAGCAGATTAAGCAATTATTTACTTAAAATGCTGATTTCAAATATCAATATAAAATATCTCTAAAAGTCAATCACAGGATTTTATTCCCATTCGATAGTTGCAGGTGGCTTCGAACTGATATCATAGGTCACACGGTTCACACCTTTTACCTTATTTATAATATCATTCGACACTTTACCAAGGAATTCATAAGGCAAATGCGCCCAGTCAGCTGTCATAGCATCCGTTGAAGTCACGGCACGCAAAGCAACGGCACGTTCGTAAGTACGTTCGTCTCCCATTACGCCTACCGATTGAACAGGAAGCAAGATAACACCTGCCTGCCACACCTGATCGTACAATCCCCAATCGCGCAAACCCTGAATAAAGATATCATCGGCATCTTGCAAGATACGAACCTTCTCAGGAGTAATATCACCTAAGATACGAACAGCAAGTCCCGGCCCGGGGAAAGGATGACGGGTAATCAAGTGCTCGGGCATACCTAACTCTCTACCTACACGACGAACCTCGTCCTTAAACAGTAAGCGAAGCGGTTCACAAAGTTTTAGATTCATCTTTTCAGGAAGTCCTCCCACATTGTGGTGACTCTTGATAACAGTACCGGTGATAGAAAGCGACTCGATACAGTCCGGATAAATCGTACCCTGAGCCAGCCATTTCACATCTTTCAGTTTATGTGCTTCTTCATCGAATACGTCAATAAATCCTTTACCTATAATTTTACGTTTACGTTCAGGTTCGGTGACGCCTTCCAGTTCAGAGAAGAACTTCTCACTGGCATCCACACCAATCACGTTCAAGCCAAGGCATTCGTAATCGTGCATCACGTTCTTAAACTCGTTCTTGCGAAGCATACCGTGGTCAACGAAAATACAAGTCAGATTCTTGCCAATAGCCCTGTTCAGCAAAACGGCGGCTACAGAAGAGTCAACTCCTCCGCTTAATCCCAGTACAACCTTGTCATCACCCAGCTGAGCTTTCAATTCGGCAACCGTGCTCTCGATGAATGACGCCGGACTCCAGTCCTGTTTACAGCCACATACATCGACAACGAAATTGCGAAGCATCTGCGTACCGTCTTCACTGTGGAAAACTTCCGGATGGAACTGTACTCCCCATACCTGTTCGCCCTCTACCTGATAAGCGGCAATAGCCACTTTGTCTGTCGATGCAATGGTTTTAAAATTCTCAGGGATAGCAGTAATGGTATCACCGTGGCTCATCCATACCTGCGTACCCTCTCTCACACCTTTGAACAAAACATTGTCCTTGCAGAAAGAAGTCAGGTGAGCACGTCCATACTCACGGGTACCTGCCGGTTCTACTTTGCCACCATTGGTATACGCCATAAACTGTGCACCATAGCAGATGCCCAAGATGGGGTATTTACCTCTGATTTCGCTCAAATCGACCTTGAACGCACTTTCGTCATATACGGAGAAGGGGCTTCCCGACAGAATCACTCCCTTGACGGTTTCATCGCCTTTGGGAAACTTGTTATAGGGGACAATCTCGCAATACGTATCCAACTCGCGCACCCGGCGACCGATAAGCTGCGTGGTCTGTGAACCGAAATCAAGTATTATAATTTTCTCTTGCATATATAGATATGTTATGAATTTGGCGCAAAATTACTGCTTTTCTTTCAATAAATCACGTATTTCAGTCAACAATATCTCTTCTTTTGTAGGTGCAGGAGGTGCGGGCGGCGCAGCAGGTGCCTCAGCTTTCTTCTGAGTCAACTTTGTAATCAGTTTAATAAATAAGAATATAGAAAAAGCAATGATAAGAAAATCGAAAGTCGCCTGCAGAAAGTTGCCGTAATTCAATGTCACAGCAGCGGCCGTCTCTTTTCCGTCAGCCCCATATTCCGCAGCTTTCATTACCCATTTCAAGTCCGTAAAGTTCACTCCCCCAATGAGTAACCCCAAAGGTGGCATAATGATATCGGCTACAACCGACGAAACGATTTTGCCAAAGGCACCACCAATAATCACACCGACAGCCATATCTACCACGTTTCCTTTCATGGCGAAAGCTTTAAAGTCTTGTAAAAAAGTACTTTTTCCCATCTTTTTTTATATTTAATATGAATTTAATATGCGAATATAAAAACATTTTCTTACTTTTGCACCGCATTCTAATGAAACAAATGCGAATTTAGAAAAGTATTTGAACAAATATTATAAAACCCTTAAAAGTTTAAACAAAATGATTAAAGTAGGTATTAACGGTTTTGGCCGTATCGGACGTATGGTATTCCGTGCAGCAGTTAAGAACTTTGGTAACGACATTCAGATCGTAGGTATTAACGACTTGTTGGATGCTGAATACTTGGCATACATGCTGAAATATGATTCAGTACACGGTCGTTTCGAAGGCGAAGTTGCTGTAGAAGACGGTGCTCTGATTGTAAACGGAAATAAAATCCGTCTGACTGCAGAGATGGATCCTGCTAACTTGAAATGGAACGAAGTTGATGCTGACGTTGTAGTTGAATCAACAGGTTTCTTCTTGACTGACGAAACAGCTCGCAAACATATCCAGGCTGGTGCTAAGAAAGTTATCATGTCTGCTCCTTCTAAAGACTCTACTCCTATGTTCGTATATGGTGTTAACCACACTTCATACGCAGGACAGGACATCATTTCTAACGCTTCTTGTACTACTAACTGCTTGGCTCCTATCGCTAAAGTATTGAACGACAAGTTCGGTATCGTTAAAGGTTTGATGACTACAGTTCACGCTGCTACTGCTACTCAGAAAACAGTAGACGGTCCTTCTAAGAAAGACTGGAGAGGTGGTCGTGGTATCCTGGAAAACATCATCCCGTCTTCTACAGGTGCTGCTAAAGCTGTAGGTAAAGTATTGCCGGTATTGAACGGTAAACTGACTGGTATGGCATTCCGCGTTCCGACTTCTGACGTTTCTGTAGTTGACCTGACAGTTGTTCTGGAAAAAGCTGCTACAATGGCTGAAATCAACGCTGCTATGAAGGAAGCTTCAGAAGGCGAATTGAAAGGTATCCTGGGCTACACTGAAGATGCAGTTGTTTCAACTGACTTCCGTGGTTGCGCTAACACTTCAATCTACGACTCTAAAGCAGGTATTTCTTTGGATTCTAACTTCGCTAAAGTTGTTTCTTGGTATGACAACGAATGGGGTTACTCAAACAAAGTTTGTGAAATGGCTCGCGTTATCGCTGCTAAATAATCAAGCTAAGATACAATATACGAAAAGCTGTTCCGGTTTCCCCGGAACAGCTTTTTTTATTTTCCTCTCCCAAGCCCTATAGTCCCGAATCACAACAGAATCAAATAAATGGTAGTAAAAACAGTAGTGAGACACGTTAAATAAGAAGAAAACTGTACGGAAGTCTGTGATACTCTGTGGTGAAATTTGTAATTTTGTAAATGTAACATTGATATTACTGAATATGACAAATATAGCAAATGCACAAAATCCATTTTTTGAGAAATATACAACTCCGTATGGCACTGTTCCTTTTGACAAAATAAAAAATGAACATTACGAACCCGCCATTCGTGAAGGTATCAGTCGCCAGGCAGCAGAAATAGATGCCATCGTCAACAACCCGGAGGCTCCCACATTCGCTAACACAATTCTTGCTTATGAAAAATCAGGAGAGTTACTCGATCGGGTTACCACCGTATTCGGCAATTTGCGCAGTGCTGAAACCAATGATGACCTGCAGAAGATTGCCCAGGAGATGATTCCTTTGTTAAGCGAACACAGCAATAACATCAGCTTGAATCAGGAACTCTTCGAACGTATCAAAGTTGTATACGGTCAAAAGGATTCCATAGAGCTGACTCCGGAACAAACCAAGCTTCTGGAAAACGCTTATAACGGATTTATTCGTCGCGGAGCCAACCTGCAGGGAGAAGCCAAGGAGAAATATCGCGAGCTGACAAAGAATCTTAGTAAACTGACATTGGATTTCAGTGAAAATAACCTGAAAGAAACCAATAACTATCAGTTGACTCTGACCGATGAAGCCCAGTTGGCCGGTCTGCCGGAAAGCGCCATCGAAGCCGCTGCAGAAACAGCCCGGGAAAAAGGAGTGAATGGCTGGGTGTTCACATTGCATGCCCCCAGTTATATTCCTTTTATGACGTATGCTGATAACCGGGATTTACGTCGTGAACTTTACATGGCTTACAATACAAAATGTACCCACGACAACGAATATAACAACCTGGAAATTGTGAAAAAGATAGCCAATATCCACATGGAAATCGCACAATTACTGGGTTATGACAATTATGCGGAATATACACTGAAAGAACGCATGGCCGAAACCGGTGATGCCGTATATAAACTGCTCAACCAATTGCTGGATGCATATACCCCCACCGCCCATAAAGAGTACGAAGCTGTACAAGAATTAGCCCGTACAGAACAAGGAGATGCTTTTGAAGTGATGCCTTGGGATTGGAGCTACTACTCCAACAAACTGAAAGACCGGCAGTTCAATATTAACGAAGAGATGCTCCGCCCCTACTTCGAACTGAGCAAAGTGAAAGCGGGAGTCTTCGGACTGGCTACCAAATTGTATGGCATCACGTTTCATAAGAACCCGGATATCCCGGTATATCACAAAGATGTGGATGCTTACGAAGTGCTGGATAAAGACGGAAGTTTCCTCGCCGTACTGTATACGGATTTCCATCCGCGCGAAGGTAAACGTTCCGGTGCCTGGATGACAGAATTCAAAGGACAATGGATAGAAGATACCGGTGAAAACAGCCGTCCACATGTATCGGTAGTCATGAATTTCACCAAACCGACAGAAAGCAAGCCGGCACTGCTGACTTATGACGAGGTGGAAACCTTCCTCCACGAATTCGGGCATGCCTTGCATGGGATGTTTGCCAACTCAACTTATCAGAGCTTGAGCGGAACGAATGTATACTGGGACTTTGTAGAGCTCCCGTCCCAAATCATGGAGAACTTCGGGATTGAAAAAGAATTCCTGCATACCTTTGCCAATCATTATCAGACCGGAGAACCGTTGCCTGACGAATTGATCAGCCGGCTGGTAGATGCATCAAACTTCAATGTTGCGTACGCCTGTCTTCGCCAAGTCAGTTTCGGGCTGTTGGATATGGCCTGGTATACCCGTAATACCCCCTTCGAAGGTGACGTAAAGGCATACGAACGTCAGGCATGGGCTCAAGCACAGATATTGCCCACAGTTTCGGAAACCTGTATGAGTACCCAGTTCTCACACATCTTTGCCGGAGGATATTCGGCAGGTTATTATAGCTACAAGTGGGCGGAAGTTCTGGATGCGGATGCATTCTCACTGTTCAAGCAAAAAGGAATCTTCAATGAAGAGGTAGCCAATTCCTTCCGTAACAACATCTTGTCGAAAGGCGGAACAGAGCACCCGATGATACTTTACAAACGTTTCAGAGGACAAGAACCTACGATTGACGCATTACTAATCAGAAACGGAATAAAAAAATAGAAAAAAATGAAATATAAATACTTATTATTATTACTTTTGATGCTCCCTTTTGTAAGCGGATGCAACGATTCGGATGATGTGAACGGTATCTTTACCGGAAAAGTATGGAAACTGACGTATATTACCAAAAAGAACGAACATAAACCCTATGATTTCTGGGGTGATAAAGACAAATATGAACAATCCATCAAGAATTACATCAATAAAGAAGGTGCATACACAATCAAATTCGAAGGGGAGACTACAGACAATGTCATCAGCGGAAAGTTTAGCGGAACGCTTTTGTCACATTCTTACACCGGAACCTGGAGTGCCAATGGCGAAAGCAATGCTTTCTCAGCTTCCGTAAAAGGGTCTGAAAATGATCCGTTAGGATTTAGTAACAAATTTGTCGAAGGACTCAACAGGGCTACTTCGTACAAAGGGAATTACGACAACCTCTTTATCTATTACAAGGATGAGGGAGGAAGAGAGTTATGCCTGGTATTTCATGTTGATAAGGACAACAATAAATAATATAACAGCGTATGGACACAGCAAACAGCAAACAATCAGATTTGGACAAGCGTTATATCCGCATGGCTTCCATCTGGTCGGAAAACTCTTATTGCCAACGCCGTAAAGTAGGAGCACTGATTGTCAAAGACAAAATGATTATCTCAGACGGATATAACGGAACACCATCCGGCTTTGAAAACGTTTGTGAAGATGATAACAACGTCACCAAGCCCTATGTTCTGCATGCTGAAGCCAATGCCATCACCAAGATAGCACGTTCCAACAACAGTAGTGACGGTGCTACGATGTATGTCACTGCTTCACCTTGCATCGAATGTGCCAAACTGATCATACAGGCAGGCATCAAGCGAGTGGTGTACTCTGAACACTATCGCCTGGAAGACGGAATAGAGTTACTGAAACGTGCAGGTATCGAAGTCGTTTTTGTCGATACGAGTGAAAAATGAAACAACATACATAAACAACTGACTACAACGCAGCTCTCCGGTAGTTTGTCGTCCGTAGCCAATAACTATAAAAAGATATGAGTACAAAGAACTCTTCACGGTTTACCCCTGTCATCATCGCTATCAGTGTGGTAATCGGAATTCTGATAGGTACATTTTATGCCAAACACTTTGCCGGCAACCGACTCGGCATTATCAACGGCTCTTCGAACAAGTTGAATGCTTTGCTGCGCATTGTCGATGACCAGTATGTGGACACCGTCAACATGGCCGACCTTGTGGAAAAGGCAATGCCACAGATTCTGGCAGAACTGGATCCCCACTCTACTTACATTCCGGCACAAAACCTGGAAGAAGTGACATCGGAACTGGAAGGCAGCTTCAGCGGTATCGGTATCCAGTTCACCATCCAGGATGACACTATCCATGTGAACAGTGTCATTCAGGGAGGACCTTCCGAAAAGGTAGGATTAATGGCCGGTGACCGTATCGTGATGGTAGACGACAGTTTGTTTGTAGGGAAAAAAGTGACTAACGAACGTGCCATGCGCACTCTGAAAGGGCCGAAGGGTACTCAAGTGAAACTGGGCGTGAAGCGCGCTACGGAGAAAGATCTTTTGAACTTCACTATCACACGCGGTGACATTCCGCAAAACACCATCGACGCAGCTTATATGTTGACAGATGACTTTGGCTATATACAGGTTAGTAAATTCGGACGTACTACACATGTGGAGTTGCTGAATGCCATTGCTTTACTGAATCATAAGAACTGCAAAGGGCTGATCATCGACTTACGTGGCAACACAGGAGGATATATGGAAGCTGCAGTGCGCATGGTCAACGAATTCTTGCCCGAAGGTAAACTGATAGTCTATACGGAAGGACGCAAATATCCCCGTGCCGACGAATTTGCCAATGGAACAGGCAGTTACCAGAAAATGCCCGTTATCGTGCTGATTGACGAAGGTTCGGCTTCGGCCAGTGAAATTTTCACCGGTGCTATTCAGGATAACGACCGAGGTATGGTAGTGGGTCGCCGTTCGTTCGGTAAAGGCCTGGTACAACAGCCTATCGACTTCAGTGACGGATCAGCCATCCGGCTGACCATTGCCCGCTATTATACTCCATCCGGACGCTGCATTCAACGCCCTTATCAGAATGGTAAAGACCGCAACTACGAAATGGATTGGCTGACACGATATGAACATGGAGAGTACTTCTCAAAAGATAGTATCAAACTCGATGAAAACCTGCGTTATTCTACCGCCCTCGGACGTCCGGTGTACGGAGGAGGAGGTATCATGCCGGATGTATTCGTCCCACAAGACACCACGGGAGTGACTTCATATCTGACCGAGGTGCTGAGCAAAGGACTTACCATCCAATTCACCTTCCATTACACGGATAATAACCGCGATAAGTTGAAGAAGTACGAAGACGAAGAATCACTCTTAAACTATCTGCGTCGTCAGGGACTGGTCGAACAGTTCATACGCTACGCTGACAGCAAAGGGGTGAAACGAAGGAACATCCTGATTCAGAAATCATATAAATTACTGGAAAAGAGCATTTACGGAAATATCATCTATAATATGCTGGGAAAAGAAGCCTATATTCAATATCTCAACCAAAGCGATCAGACTGTGAAGAAGGCCGTCGAGTTGCTCGAAAGTGGAGAAGCATTCCCTAAGGCTCCCGTCAGCGTAGAACCTCAAAAGGAGGAAAAGAAAGATGGAAAGAAAAAAACAACTGCGCAAGTGGATAGCACAGGAGAAGAAGAAATACTCCGACTCTACGCTTAAATCGTTGTCGGAAAAGGTATTGATAACTCTTGAGGCATGCCCCGAATTTCAAAAAGGGCATACTATATTGCTCTATCACTCAATGAAGGATGAAGTGCAGACGCACGCCTTCATTGAGAAGTGGAGCCGGTCGAAAAGAATCATATTGCCTGTAGTAACAGGCGACGAGTTAGAACTTCGCGTTTACACAGGCCCCCAAGATCTCGCCATAGGTTCGTATGGCATTGCCGAACCAACCGGAGCGCCATTCACCGATTACGAAACAATAGATCTGGCTGTGATTCCGGGTGTTGCTTTCGATCGGTACGGACATCGTTTAGGCCGCGGCAAAGGATATTACGACCGTTTATTACCTCAAATTCCGGCTCCCAAAGTCGGCATTTGTTTCCCGTTTCAATTGATAGAAGAAGTACCCGCAGAAGCATTCGACTTCCGTATGGATACTATTATAGCACAATGAAAACAAATTATCACACACATACCACTCGCTGCATGCACGCCGTGGGAGACGATGAAGACTATGTACGCAGTGCCATCAAAGGTGGCTTTCAGGAATTGGGCTTTTCTGATCATGGCCCATGGAAGTATCACACAGATTTTGTATCGGACATACGTATGCTCCCAGAGGACTTACCGGAATATATAGAAAGCATCCGTGCCTTGAAAGAAAAATACCGGAATCAAATCAGCATCAAAATCGGATTGGAGTATGAATACTTTCCCGAATACATCCACTGGCTGAAAGAAATCATCAAAGAGTACCGGTTGGATTATATCCTCTTTGGAAACCACCATTACCATACTGACGAAAAGTTTCCCTACTTCGGGCATCATACCACTAATCGGGATATGCTCGACCTTTATGAAGAAAGCACTATCGAAGGAATGGAAAGCGGACTGTTCGCCTACCTGGCACATCCGGATCTTTTTATGCGTTCCTACCCTGAATTTGACAAACATTGTATCAGTGTCAGCCGCCATATCTGTCGGGCAGCAGCCCGATTGCACATCCCTTTGGAATATAATATCGGCTATGTAGCCATCAATGAAGCACGGGGAATAACGACTTATCCTTGCCCGCAATTCTGGCATATCGCAGCCAATGAAGGATGCACGGCTATTATCGGACTGGACGCACACAATAACCTTGATTTAGAAAATCCGACTTACTACGATCGTGCCTGTCAGGAACTGAATGCGCTGAAGATGCCCGTCATAGATACAATCCCATTCTTGAAATACTGAGAGCACCACATTTTAGTTGTAGATAGAATCTCCGTTCTCTTCGAACAGAGACTCTGTTCATAAAGAATGAAGGCTCCGTTTGATACAAACAAAGCCTTCATTTATTATAAAAGAATAGTCGTTTAGCGGAAAATAATATTGGTAATCACCGTAGCCCCAACCTTCTGATTCAAATTACGGACCAAAAGTTCCCGCCCCATCATCAACTCCTGACGGAGGGCAGCAGAGGTCAAGTGTACATACAACACCTGATTACGAATATACAAATCCCTTGTGTACGACATAATAGTAGGTCCCAGCACCGTCTCCCACGAATCAAGTAAGCGTTGCTCATTCAGTGGAGACTCCAAGCTCTCCTGACGCAGATATTTCTGAATCAGTTTTCCAATCGGTTCCGCATCGTTTCGTTTCATCTCTCTTTTTCCTCCATTTCATTGATAGCTCCGCTCTCCACACGAAACATTTTATAGTCACTCCCCACCTTATATAATATACGGTCCAAATGTTCACGATTCGTATCCGTTATGAAAATCTGCCCGAAATTGTCACCCGCCACCAACTTTACAATCTGTTCTACGCGCGAAGCATCCAATTTGTCAAAGATATCATCCAACAGCAACAGAGGTACCGTACTTCCCGTACGCTTCAAAAAATCAAACTGCGCAAGCTTCAGTGCAACCAGGTACGTCTTGTTCTGTCCTTGTGAACCTTCTCTCTTAATAGGAAAGTCACCCAACAACATGTTGAGTTCATCTTTATGTATCCCCCGGAGCGAATAACCCATAATCTTATCCCGTACCCGGCTTTCTTTCAGAACTTCAAGCAGAGATGCATTTCTTGCGTGTGACTCATAAGTCAGTCCCACTTGCTCCTTATCCTGCGAAATGTACGAGTAGAACGATTGAAATATAGGAATAAACTCACTGATAAATGCTTCCCGTTTCCGGAAAACCACCTCACCGGCCTGTGCCATCATCTCTTCCCAAACGAGAAAAAGCTCTTCTTCTATCGGATGTTCGCTCTTCAACAATGTATTTCGTTGTACCAATGCCTTATTGTAGCGAATCAAAGCATCCAAATACTCCTTATCATACTGCGAAATGACTACATCCATAAAGCGGCGACGTTCGTCACTGCCCCCCGCTATCAATTCTGAGTCGGCAGGCGACACCATCACCAAAGGAATAAATCCGATGTGATCCGACAGGCGCGAATATTCTTTCTTATTACGTTTGAATTGTTTTTTCGACCTACGCTTCATTCCGCAATAAATCTCTTCGGGTGTTCCGTCCATCGCCTCATAGAACCCTTGAATAACAAAAAAGTCCTGTTCATGACGAATATTCTGCGAATCGATCGGATTTCCTGCACTTTTACAAAAAGACAGAAAGTAGACCGCATCGAGCAGATTGGTTTTTCCCATCCCGTTCTGCCCGAAAAAGCAATTCAGTTTAGCCGAAAAATTCAGTTCTACCTGCTCCAGGTTCTTATAGTTCAGTATAGATATACGCTTCAGTATCATGTGTGCACATTGAGTTTGGTTACAAAAGTAGAAAGATTTTCGGGGTTTTAGGTCGCAAAACAAAAAAAGATGCCTCTAAATTTCGTTTATATATATAAAAAAACTACTTTTGCTGACCAAAATATCCAGTTGAAAAAATAACAAAAAGAATCATATAAAAATGGCAGAACAAAAGAACCACAACAACGAACTGAATGTGGAAGATGCACTGACACAGTCGGAAGCATTTCTTGTTAAAAACAAAAAAGCAATCATTGGCGCCGTTGTAGCCGTAATCGTAATCGTAGCAGGTGCAATCCTCTACAAGAATTTCTACGCAGAACCTCGTGAAGAAAAAGCACAGGCTGCTCTTTTCAAAAGCGAACAGTACTTTGAGCAAAGTGCATACGAACAAGCACTGAACGGTGATAGCATCGGTTCTATCGGTTTCCTGAAAGTAGCCGATCAGTTTAGCGGTACTAAAGCAGCCAATCTGGCAAAGGCATACGCCGGTATCTGCTACCAGAATTTAGGTAAATATGAAGAAGCCATCAAAGCACTTGACGGTTTCAGTGGAGACGACCAGATGGTAGCTCCTGCCATTCAAGGTGCCATTGGTAACTGCTACGCTCAGTTAGGCCAACTCGATAAAGCAACTTCTGCTCTTCTGAAAGCGGCAGATCATGCAGACAACAGCACCCTGAGCCCTATCTTCCTGCTCCAAGCCGGAGAAATCCTGATGAAGCAAGGCAAGAACGAAGAAGCAGTAAAAGCCTTCACCAAGATTAAGGATAAATACTTCCAGTCTTATCAGGCAATGGATATCGATAAATACATCGAGCAAGCTAAACTATTGAAAAAATAATAACGGGGTATATACCTTATTATATAGAAAGCTACCCAAACCAATCTGGGTAGCTTTTTTTCAACCAACCAAAAACATATAGATTATGGCAACAGCATATCATAACTTATCAGATTACGATTTTAATTCAGTTCCGAATGCAGAAGAAATGAAATTCGGTATCGTTGTTTCCGAATGGAACGCTAACATCACCGGTGCCCTGCTGGACGGAGCAGTGAAAACTTTGAAGAAACATGGAGCCAAAGAAGAAAATATCCTGGTAAAGACAGTACCCGGAAGTTTTGAACTTACCTTCGGCGCTAATCAGATGATGGAAAATAGCGATATAGATGCAATTATTATCATTGGTTGCGTAATTAAAGGAGATACTCCACATTTTGATTATGTTTGCATGGGAGTGACACAAGGCGTAGCACAACTGAACGCAACTGGCGATATACCAGTTATTTACGGATTAATTACCACCAACACTATGGAGCAGGCAGAAGACAGAGCCGGCGGCAAACTGGGTAATAAAGGAGACGAATGTGCAATTACTGCAATAAAAATGATCGATTTTGTTTGGAGTTTAAATAAATAGTTGTATCTTTGCATCGCAATTGAGAAACAAACCTACTTAAGAGAAAGCAAAGGGACTCAAAAGCAAACAAAAGGGCAAATACCAGAGTGGCCAAATGGGGCAGACTGTAAATCTGCTGTCTTTCGACTTCGGTGGTTCGAATCCATCTTTGCCCACAAAAATTGCGGAAGTAGCTCAGTTGATAGAGCATTAGCCTTCCAAGCTGAGGGTCGCGGGTTTGAGCCCCGTCTTCCGCTCTAAAGAGAATCTGAGAAATTAGATTCTCTTTTTTTATATACAACCCTAACATCCTAACTACACATGAAAACTCCTTCGCAAACACATGTGCTCGGACTGGCACATCCCCCACTTCCGATGGTACGCCTTGCTTTCATAGGGCTTGGCAATAGAGGTGTATTGACTCTGCAACGTTATCTGCAAATCGAAGGTGTCGAAATCAAAGCACTTTGTGAAATCAGGGAAGGCAATCTGGTTAAAGCCCAAAAGATACTTCGGGAAGCCGGTTATCCGCAACCGGACGGCTATACCGGACCGGATGGATGGAAACGAATGTGCGAACGGGATGACATTGACCTCGTGTTCATCTGTACCGACTGGCTGACCCACACTCCCATGGCAGTATACTCCATGGAGCATGGCAAGCATGTAGCCATTGAAGTTCCTGCAGCCATGACTGTAGAAGAGTGTTGGAAGTTGGTAGATACGGCTGAAAAGACAAGACAGCACTGCATGATGCTCGAAAATTGTTGCTATGACCCGTTTGCACTGACTACGCTTAACATGGCACAACAAGGTGTATTCGGCGAAATAACCCATGTAGAGGGAGCATACATACATGACCTGCGTTCTATCTACTTCGCCGACGAAAGTAAAGGAGGATTTCACAATCACTGGGGAAAGAAATATAGTATAGAACATACCGGTAATCCTTATCCGACCCACGGTCTTGGTCCGGTTTGCCAGATACTGAATATCCATCGGGGAGACCGCATGAACTACTTGGTCTCTCTGTCCAGTCTTCAGGCAGGTATGACCGAATATGCCCGTAAAAACTTCGGAGCAGACTCTCCGGAAGCCCGCCAGAAATACTTATTGGGTGACATGAATACTACCTTGATACAAACAGTGAAGGGCAAAAGTATCATGATTCAGTATAACGTAGTAACTCCACGTCCTTACAGCCGCCTGCATACAGTTTGTGGAACAAAAGGATTCGCGCAGAAATATCCCGTTCCCAGCATTGCTCTCGAACCCGACGCCGGCTCTCCTCTTGAGGGGAAAGCACTCGAGGAAATAATGGAGCGTTACAAACATCCTTTCACAGCCACTTTCGGTACAGAGGCTCATCGCAGAAATCTGCCCAATGAAATGAACTATGTAATGGACTGCCGGCTAATTTATTGTTTGCGCAACGGATTACCATTGGATATGGATGTATATGATGCTGCCGAATGGTCGTGCATCACAGAACTGAGCGAACAATCGGTATTAAACGGCAGTATACCGGTAGAGATTCCGGACTTTACGAGAGGAGCATGGAAGAAATGCCATATAAGCAGAACATCAGATCTCTACTAACCCCAATCTCTTCTTATTGAATTATCAATAACCACTTTATCATATAAGGCGGACTATTAATTTATCACTGGTCCGCCTTTATATTCACCTTACAAATTATTCAAATTGGGGATAGTTATTCACAATTACCACTTTTTTAGTTCCGGCAGTACCAAGTATTTTTACATCTGTAGCAGGATCATGCACATATTGGACCTTATAATTCCGGGATATAGAGACATTGTGTACTTTGCCCTTATAGTTATAAGCTATATTAACTGTAACCACAGCTACTTCATCACCCTTTATATTAGTTCCCCAATCAAAAAAATACATATTTTGATTTCCTCCATCCCCTATATTATAATCTGAAATAGATATCGATTGATTACAAATCTCACCTCCCGATCCAGAAAAAGCAGACTTACGAATTGCCAAATCTTTATCTTCATATATGGGGTCTTCCGACATAAAATCTGAAATGGCATAACCATTGAAATATTTCTCGCCATTTAACTTCGCGCAAGACACCACATCTACCATAGTTTGCATAGAAGTAACGTATTGACTCAAATAAGGATTCAAAATAACAGAAGCCTTTTTATTTACATTCGAATCTAAGTAAGGTAACAATACAGAGGCAACAGTAAATACTCCACCAGATATATTATAATTCAATACACGTCCATAACGGGTCATTCGGATGACAGGAGACTCTTTCAAAGTCCAAACTCCTGCATAGCGTTCTCCTCCCGACCGTGTAGTAACATCTACAGGCAATACAAGAGAATTAAAAGAAGGAGACTTTTTTAATGCAGCTAAATTACCATTCATCAAATCATACAAATTAATTGAAAATAGTGGTTCCACATTATCATGCGAACCAGATTGCGAAGTTCCCCCCATCGTTACAACCCCTGTCGTAGTCAAACTCACTTTAGATACTTCAGGTCGGGTAGTAGTAGATCCAAAAATAAACTTCAGCCCTTTCGCTATTGCTGAAAAATAGTTTCCAGAAGTTAATGCATCAACGATCTTCTTACCCAACTTCACATCACCTGCTATATTAGAGGGTTGTCCATTCGCTTTTTTCTTCAACTCATCCATATACTTCTTTGCTCCCGAACTGGCCAAAGTAGCAGCCGTTTTTGTCGTACCTCCTCCGTTAGCTACATTTTTTGTAATAGTACCTTCCGTTTTCAGCTCGGTTGTACCTGAAAAATTGAAATCAGTTATCACCTGATTATAACTGTTTATTGATAAACTGATATTGCGGTAATCCGTAGTATAAGGAACTTCAAACTCAAATCCATTCCATCCCGGTGTCAATCCATTAATTGGTGTTTGTGCAAAAGTAGACAGATTCATACAATTGGGTTTGTCAGAACTGTTATCCAAAGGAGAAATATAACTGTTCAAAGCCAATAAACTACTCCCTACCCCATTGGCAGTGCTGATTCTCCACTGAAATCCGTTATTTCCCTGAGCATTTTTTATATAATAAAACACCTTAATAACTCCTGTCAATTCATTATAGAAGCAGAGATAATTGCTGTTGGGAGACTCATTTAATGCCTTAAAAGTATGAAAAAGCATAGTCCATCCATCTTCTTTTTTGATATCCGATACAGTTTCTTCTGACATAGAGTGAGATGCACCGGGCGTCCATGGAGTATTAATCCGTTCACCAGTAGAAAGGGTAAGCAAAGATTGATGTTCCCAATCACTAATCAGATCCGGATTTGAAGTAGAAACTCCTTCCGGAGATACAATTGTACGTGTCTGTACAGATAAATCAGACGAATCGGCAATATGGTCTGAACATGACCAACCGCACATAGCCCCAATAAGGCAAACTACGTAAATTAAAGCTCTCATAATAAAAGATTTTAGTATTAAACAATGAGTAAATATAAACTTTAAAAACGACATTAATCCCAAAATATTCTACAAATAAACAGATGTATGCTATTAAACATAGATTCTACAATATAAACTAAGATTATCAAAAATCCAACCAAGTATTTTCTACTCAAAAGCTTATACTTTCCCTGGAATTGACCTCCTGCCACCCAAAGCTTTCCTTTTTAAACATACAATTTAAGCTTTACTATCAGGCTCAACTGAATATTGTTCTATTTATGCTCAGAGAAAGATACCTGAAAATCATTCCATACAACGACTATATAATAGTATTAATAATCTGTATATAAATACTTTAATCGCTATTTATAAAAGATGATAGCTTTTCATTATAAACCATGTACGCTTCCGAAAGTCGTACCTTATATCTACACGAAAGATTTATACTCTTGTGACACTTTAGTAGATATAGGCTAATATAGAATATACTGATAGCAGCAAGATTAAATCGACAAGAAATAGAAATAAAAAGAACAGACGTATAAAAAGACACACATTCAAGCAAATAGATTGATAGAGATAATGATAAAAGAAAGATTTACAGAAAAGGGGGTGTCGGTCTGATAACCGACACCCCCTTTTTCAACCTTTAATTAAGAGATATCTGTGTTAAATTAATATCCCGGATTCTGATCACCAGCCAATAACGGATTTAAGTCAATAGCTGTTTGCGGAATTGGTTTCAGACGCATACGAGAGCTCCATTTCATTGTAAGTTCCGTATCACCGTCAGGAGTCATGATAGGTACATTGTTCATGTGCTCTTTCCAGTAATCATCGCTATAACGAGTCATATCGTCACCACGGAAACCTTCACCGGCCAATTCAATACGACGTTCGTTCTGAATCAGTTTCAGACCTTCTTCTTTGCTCAAGCCAGAAGGAACATCCGGCATACCGCAACGATCACGTAACTGATTCAAAGCAGCTTCAGTTGCAGCATCATAACCAGTAGTCTGTGTATGCGCTTCAGCATAAATCAATAAAATTTCAGCATAACGGATACAAGGATAATCACCGGTCGCCTGTCCGTCGCCATTAGCATCATTTTCCAATGAAAGCATCTTACGGAAGTTAAATCCGGTCTTTGATTCGTTATTACCATTCTTTATCCATTCATACACAAACTTATCACCATAATTAGATTCATACCAACTCTTGAATGGCATCAAGATAGAAACATACATACGGCTATCACGGTTACGGAACTCTTGAATATATTTATAATCTTTCAATGTTCCATTCTTTATCTTTTCCTGGCAGAAAGCAATAAACTTAGCTTCTCCTTCAGGCTTTTGATAAGCATCCAAGTCAGCCTTTATCTGGTTATACGCTTTAGCACGTTCTTCCGGAGTAGGCAATTGCGGTACACTGTGGCCATCAACTCCCCAATAAGCATCTACCAGATTCTGTGTCGGAGTTACAGAAGACCAGCCACCCAACTGATTCGGGCGCATACTTGTATAACGAGTCATATCTTGATAATCCCAACTGGAAGCAGCATATTGACGAGTCATAATGTATTCGGGATTATCCGGATTAGCATTTTCTGTATGCCACAAAGCTTCATAATTAAACATACCCTTAACGAATTCGTCTTTATCGATTCCTTTTTCTGCAAAATCAATATACAAACTCATTTCTTCTGCCTCTTTCTTCTGTGCATCCGACAAAGAAGATATTTTAAACAAAGAGAAGCCTCCCTTATCCATCACTTCCTTCGCAGTAGATTCTGCTAAAGCATAGTCCCCAAAATACAGGGCCGCTCTTGCTTTCAATGACAAACAAGCATATTTTGTGATACGTCCCTTTTCATTTGGATAACCACCAGCGTATTTCTCGGGCAATATTGCAGCAGCCTCAGTAAGTTCTTTCATAATAAAATCACGAATCACACTTACCTCGTCACGCGGAATATTAGGAGAGTTATAATCCAGTACTTCAGTAATCAAAGGCACTTTACCGAACGTCATAGTCATGCCCAAATAAGTCCAGGCACGCATTGCACGAACTTCTGCCTTGAACCTTTCTCTTAAAGATTCATCCATCTCACAATTTCCAACTTTCTGCAAAAACAAGTTTTCCTTACGAATTGTCTCAAAGTTCCAACCTTCATCATAAAGAGGGCTAAAACCATCTTGCTGGAATATTTTTGCGTTAGATTCATGTGCATATTGGCAATATACATCATCCGAATAAGCATCTCCGTAAATTCCAATACCCGGAATCGCAGCAGAATAAATTGAATTCAGATTATACCAGGCATCTTTTTCAGATGTCCAATATGTTTCGGCCGCAATATTAGCAGGCGGCTCCACTTCCAAGTCGCAACTACTAACACTTACACTAACTAAAGTGCAAAAGAATATACCCTTGAATAATTTATTTATAGTTTTCATCTTTTATAATCAATAATGTTAGAATGTTAGATTTACACCAAAAGCAATCGAAGACGTACCACGAGTATTAACGCCGCGTCCTGAAGCCGTTTCAGGGTCGAAATCTTCCATACGGTGATCAGCACGAATAGTAAACGGATTTTCAGCCGCAACATAGAGTTTCAATGCCTCCAGACTCAACTTCTGTAATACCGGCTTTTGGAAAGAATATCCAAAAGTTATATTCTTGATGCGGAAATAATCGGCATTAAACAACCAGTAATCAGAGAAATATTGGTTATAAGTTGAATGTTTACTTGTACGAGGATAAATGCGAGGATAAGCTGCATTCGGGTTAGGATTATCTACCGTCCATCTCTTCAAGTGATATTTACGCGGACTTGCATAATCCGAGAATGCCCAGGCATTTTCCATACTGAAGTTTACCTTTGTACCGGTAACTCCCTGACCGAACATACTTAATTCAAATCCTTTATAGCGAAGATTCAGGTTCACACCATAAGTAATGTCAGGAACATCACAACCTATATAAGTTCTATCTTTATCGGTAAGTTTACCATCACCATCTAAATCTACATATTTGATATCACCCGCTTGAGGCACCAAACCATCGGTGATGTAATTACCGGTATCAATATCCTCCTGAGTCAACAGACCATCAGAGCGATATCCATAGAAAGTACCGATTGCATAACCAACCTTTTTAATCCATGGGCTTTCAATAATCGGGTCATTCGCTCCCAGGTTGGTTACTTTATTCCAGTTCTTACTCATGTTAAACCCAACTGTATATGCAAAGTCACCCAGAGTTTTATTATGTGTAATACTCAGTTCTAAACCCTTATTACTTACTGTACCAATATTTTGTGAAACCTTGAAATCAGAGCCAATACCGATTTCTTTCGGACTCGGATATGCCAACAGGATATCATCTGTTTTTTTGTTATAATAATCGGCTGTAAAATTCAACAGTCCATTGAAAATGTCAAAATCCACACCGATATCAGTGATAGTAACAGTTTCCCATCCTAAAGTCGGATTGGCAGGTTTAGATTCTACGATACCCGAAACAATAGCATCTTCAAAGTTGTAGTTACCTCCTTGTTGATATGAAGAGAAATAATCATATTGGCCTACGTTATTGATATTACCCAACTGTCCCCAAGATGCACGCAACTTCAGGTTATTAATCCAGTTGATATCTTGCATAAATCCCTCCTGACTAATACGCCAGCCTGCAGAGAATGACGGGAAAACACCCCAACGATTATCCTTATGAAAGCGAGAAGAAGCATCAGCACGGATATTGGCCTCTAATAAATAACGATCCATAAAGGAGTAATTTACACGACCAAAGTAAGACATCAGTTTGTCTTCGTTACTTCCACCTTCAGCATAAGTATCATCTGGCGCACTCGAGCCACCATTCATGTCCGTCATACCATTAGTCGGGAATTTCAGACGATATGATTTTTGTTTCTGATACTTATAATGTTCATAAGATACACCAGCCAATACATTCACATTATGTTTTTCATTACTCCAAACGTAATTAGCCAATGCATTATAAGTAAGGCGACTGTTTTCTTCCCAACTGTACTCCATCTTAGAATTAGTTACATCTGTACCATTCAACTCAGTACCGGTCTGGAAATCCTTAATCTTACTTTTATTTGCAGTATAAGTCTTAGATTTATAATCCCAAGCTTTATAAATCATTTCGCCTGTCAATACCAGTCCTTTTACAGGCTTAATATCTAAAGCCAGATTTATCAAAGTATTCTGAGTCTTACTGTTCGACCATCCTCCTTCTTCCAAACGGCGTAAAGGGTTACGCTCCATATTTACTGTTGCAGCCGGCTTTCCACCTTCATAGCTACCCCATTCACCATTACTTTGACGAGCAACATAAGTTGACGGAATTGTCAACAAGTGTGTATAAACAACTCCTCCTTTATCATTATCGGAAGTGCTTTGAATATAATTGATATTAGAACGCATTGTCAACCAAGACTTAATATCTGAAGAAATATTGGTAGTCAAGTTATAACGTTCACTCTTTGCACCAGGAGTAAATTTATCATCATACATATATCCTAATGAAGTGAAATATTTCACTTTATTACCACCGCTAAAGCTTACAGAGTGCTTTGTCATAACAGCTTCATCCTTCAAGACTAAATCATACCAATTTGTATTTGGATACATATCCGGATTAGAGCCATCGCGGAACATTTGTATTTCTTTATCTGTATAAGGAAGCGTACTGGTATTCGGGTTTTCATTCAAAGCAGCCTCATTACTCAAACGTGCATACCATTCAGAGCCCAATACATCAGGTGTATAAGTCGCCATTTTCACTGCGACCGAACCATCATAACTGATCTTCAAATCACCTTCTTTACCACCTTTAGTTTTTACCAATACAACACCATAAGCTGCACGAGAACCGTAAATAGCAGAAGATGCCGCATCTTTCAAGAATGAAATGCTCTCTATCGAATTCGGATCAAGACTTGAAAAGAAAGAAGCATCAGCAATTGCACCGTCAATAACAAACAGAGGAGAAGATGTTCCCAAGTTACCGCGACCACGCATATTAATTGATGGAGTAGATCCCGGACGTGATATAATAGTTACTCCCGGAACCTGTCCTTGTACTGATGCCAATACATCTGTATTCACACGTTCTTTCAATTCGTCCGCTCCAACAGAAGACACAGCACCTGTCAAATTTACCTTCTTCTGAGTACCATAACCTACTACCACCACTTCGTCCAGAGTTTTAGTATCCTCTTTCATGGTAACTGTATAACTATTAACTCCCGGTTTAAGAACAATCGCTTGAGGTATATAACCAATATAAGTCACCTGAAGTTCCTTACCGGCAGTGTTAAGAGTAAACTCACCATCAATATTAGTGATGGTACCGTTAGTCGGATTTCCTTTTTCTATAACCGATGCTCCGATGATGGCTTCTCCCATTGCATCTTTCACAACTCCCGAAATTTTTCTTTGTTTCTGTTGCTGGGTAGCCTGTACCTCTTTCGCTGCTGCAGCTGCCGTAGACACTACGATCTGATTGTCTACAATCTTGTAGGTATATCCCGAGTTTTTGA